>Ga0187853_10000528_pt1 | contig 39973 bp, 34 predicted proteins | sample June2016WEW_6_10_2_FD_132417 | JGI IMG/M metagenome (GOLD analysis project Ga0187853, IMG submission 132417) | Peatland microbial communities from SPRUCE experiment site at the Marcell Experimental Forest, Minnesota, USA - June2016WEW_6_100 | ecosystem: Environmental > Terrestrial > Soil >... | reverse complement strand
TGGCTCGATGCATTCCACAGCCATGGGCACCGGACGAGAAGACGATGTTGTTTTTCAACGGTGACGATAGGGCTCAGGGTAGCGAGGAATTTCGTACGCTTCGTTCTCGTCTCTATCATGCGCGCGAGAAGATGCCGCTGAAAAAGGTCTTAGTCACGAGCGCTCTGCCCAAAGAGGGCAAATCCTTCACGGCCTCGAACCTCGCTCAGGCATTAGCGCGGCAGCACGGACGCCGTGTGCTGCTGATTGATGCCGACCTGCGCGGTCCGCGGTTGCACATGATGCTGGGCACAACTTCGTCTCCGGGCCTCGCGGACTATCTCCAGGGAAGAAGTGACGAATTCTCGATTATGCAGCGCGGGCCGATGGAAAACCTGTTCTTTATTCCCAGCGGTCAGGAGATTTCCGATCCCGCCGAACTAGTGGCCAATGGGCGCTTAAAGCTCCTTCTGCAGCGGGTGGAGGCGCTGTTCGACTGGATCATCATCGACTCTCCGCCCGCTGTACCGGTTTCCGACGCCAGCGTGCTGGCGAAGGCCTGCGATGGTGTGCTCATGGTGGTACGTTCGAACGCGACGCCCATAGATATCGCGCGCCGGGCGCGACAGGAGTTCCCCGATGAGGCGCTCATCGGAGTGGTGCTGAATGGCACCAATATGGATGCGATGCCCTATACGCGTTATTACTATGACGCCAATCAGAAGAGTGCGACCGAGTCCAAGACCCCCGGGAAGTAGGAAAACGTGATCCGGCTGTTCAAAATTTATTATCCGCTGCGCACGCTGGTTCTGCTGGCAGGCGAGGTCATGATTATTTGGACGTCTTTCCTGTTGGCGACGATGTGGCGGAACCCCGACAGTTGGCTGCTGCTCAACGTTGAAGGTGGATACCTTCAAGTGTTGGCGGTGCTGGGACCGAAGATTCTGGTGGTTACCGGGGTGGTGCTGCTGCTTTCGCACTTGTTTGACCTTTACGACTCTTCCAGTCTCGCCGTGCGTGGGGAGCACGCGTTTCGCCTTCTTCTGGCGCTGGGATTTGTGGGTCTGGCTCTGGCCGCCCTGGCCAAACGCTATCCCAGCCTTCTGCCCGGGAATAATTCGGCTTTTTGGGGACTCGTCATCCTCACCTTCACTTTGTTTTGCTGGCGCGCGGCTTATGCCTGGATGGTGAAACAGCCGTTCCTGCGCGAGCGGGTTTACGTCCTGGGCACGGGAGAGCGCGCCGAACGCCTGGTGAGAGGTCTGCGCAAGCGCTCCGAACTAGGGATTGAAGTGGTGGGATGGAGCGGGAACGTTGAGGGCGAACTGACTCGGGAGTCTGTGGCATCGCACCTGTTGAGCTTGGCGCATGGCGAGGGAGTGCACCGTGTGATTGTTGCCATGCCGGATCGTCGGGGCACATTGCCGGTAAAAGAACTGCTGGACTTGCGCCTGGGAGGCGTGAAGGTCGAAGAGGCGACGTCCTGGCTGGAAAAGATCTACGGACGAATCGAAGTGGAAAACTTGAACCCGAGCTGGCTGATTTTCGCCGAAGGGTTCCGCTTCACCACCTTCTTCCGCATCATTCGCCGGCTGTTGAATTTTTCGTTTGCGCTGATCGGGTTGCTGTTCTCCCTGCCCTTGCTTCCCCTTATATGGTTGGCGGTCAACCTGGATTCGTCCGGTCCGGCGCTCTACCGGCAGAAACGAGTGGGCCGCGGAGGAAATACTTTTTACTGTTACAAGTTCCGCACGATGCGTCAGGACGCGGAAGCCGACACCGGCGCTACTTGGGCTGCCGACGATGATCCGCGAATCACGCGCGTGGGCAAATTCCTGCGGTCCTCGCGTCTCGATGAGATCCCGCAATTGTGGTGCGTGCTGAAGGGCGACATGCATTTCGTAGGTCCGCGCCCGGAGCGGCCCGAATTTATCGAGTCGCTGAGCCAAGAGATTCCTTATTACGGCGTGCGGCACATGGTGCGCCCCGGCATTACCGGCTGGGCTCAGGTGCAGTATAAGTACGGCAATACGCTGGACGACGCGCGGGAGAAATTACAATACGACCTCTTCTATATCAAGAACGCCTCCATTGGTCTGGACCTGTGGATCATGTTTCAGACTATCAAGATCGTGCTGCTGGGGCGGGGTGCACAATGAGGTGGGTTTTCTGGGGAGCGGCTCTTCTGATCGCATACACCTACGCGGGCTATGGGGCCTGGTTGTGGCTACGGGCCCGACTGTTCCCGTGGCCGGTGCTTCGCGCGCCGCAGGAGCCTTACGTTTCTGTCGTGATGGTGGTGCGCAATGAAGAGCGATGGCTCGAGAGCAAGCTGCGGAACCTGCTGGAGCTGGATTATCCTCAGGAGCGCTATCAGATTGTAGTGGTCTCGGATGGATCTACGGATCGCACCGACACCATTCTGCGCGGCCATGCGGACGATCCGCGAGTGCAAGTGCTCATGAACCAGTTGTCGCGGGGGAAAGCCAGCGGATTGAACGATGCGATTTGCCTGGGCGCAGGAGAGGTGATTGTTTTTACCGATGCCCGCCAGAAGATCGAGGCCGGCGCGGTGCGGTTGCTGATGGAGAGCTTAGCCGACCCCGAAGTGGGTTGCGTGAGTGGGGCGCTCATGTTGGGCGATCCGGAATCAGGCGAGGCAGCCAAGGGAATGGGTCTGTATTGGAGAATCGAAAAAGAGATTCGCAGGCTGGAGTCGGAATCGGGTTCGGTCGTGGGAGCGACAGGCGCGATCTACGCGGTGCGGCGGGAAATGCTGACTGCGGTGCCGGAAGGGACCATTCTGGACGACGTCTACATTCCGATGCAGGTGGTGCGGCAGGGCAAGCGTGTAGTTTTCGACCCACGGGCGCGGGCTTGGGATAGTGCGGACCTGGGCGCGGACCGTGAGTTCGCCCGCAAAGTGCGAACGCTGAGCGGCAACTATCAACTGGTGCAGTTTGCGCCGTGGTTGTTGAGCAGCGAGAATCCGGTTCGTTTCGAATTCATCAGTCACAAGTTGCTCAGACTGTCTGTCCCTTTTGCTTTGGCGGCCCTCCTGGTTGCATCGATGGTTTTGCCAGGTCCGGTTTATAGGACCGCGCTCGCGTTGCAAGTGGTGTTTTACGGGTTGAGTTTGCTCGCTGGGTTGCGGCTGAGTCGTGGACCATTGGCGCGTATGTCGGATGCGGCGCTTACGTTTGTGGTGCTGAACAGTGCCGCCGCCGTGGCTTTCGTGAACTTTCTGACCGGACGTAAGGCAGTCTGGATTCGCTAGGTGTGCGCTATACAAATCAGGCGAAAATCTGAGCACACTTCACAGTCCTAGTGAACAGTAACTGGAGAGTGACGAGGTTCCTCCAGGGGAGCCAGGAAAGTCGCGTCCTCGTAAGTGGTTGGAGAATGCGGGAAGATGTCGGAGCCAGTAGGGAGCAAAGGAATTATGATGGCGGTTCCTAAGAGGGATGTCCCGAGCGCCACGTTGCCGCAGAGTTTCGCGCTGAAACGCGAGCCGCTGGCGGGCGCGTTCTTCTGGCTGAGCGCGTTTTACGTGGTTTATTGCGCCCGGCCAGAGGATTGGATCCCCGCGCTCACGTACATCCCTCTGGCAAAGATCTCGGGCATTTTTGCTCTCCTGGCGCTTTTGAGCGCGGGGAGATCCAAGCGAGGATTCCGCGACCTGCCTATGGAGGCGAATTATTTTTTCGGCATAATCTGCTTGCTGTTCGTTTCGGCGCTGCTCTCTCCGGTGTGGAGAGGCGGTGCATTCTTCAAGACGCTGGATTTTGCCAAGGCTCCGGTCGCCTGGGTGCTGACTTTCCTGGTGATCACGAGCTTCGCGAGATTGCGGCGAATCATTTTCATCCAGTCCGCATCGGTCGCAGTGATTACCGTTGTGTCCGTGCTGAAAGGACGGTCCGTTCCCAGGCTGGAAGGTGTGATTGGAGGCATCTATTCCAATCCCAATGACCTGGCATTCGCAATCGTGCTTTCCCTCCCATTCTGCTTCGCTTTTCTGTTGAGTGCACGTAGCATTCCGCGCAAAGCAGCATGGGCAGCGTCTATGCTGGTCATGTGTACTGCGCTGTTCATGACCGCCTCGCGGGCCGGATTTATTAATCTTCTGGTCACCGGTACGGTGTGCCTGTGGTTTTTCGGCATCAGGGGGAAACGGATTCACCTTGTTGTAGCTGCCGTAGCAGTGGCGCTGGTAGTGGGGCTGGCCGCTGGTGGACGCCTGAAAGATCGATTCTTTGCCATATCCGGGAACGATCTCGAGACTGGGATTGAAGTGAGCGCCCACGGCTCTTACGAACAACGTTGGTTTTTGATAGTCGAAAGTGTCAAGGGAGTTGCGCACTATCCGCTCGGTATTGGGTTGGGGAACTTCCCCAACTATTCTGGCACATGGCGAGAAGTTCACGTCGCCTATCTCCAGATCGCGGTGGAGGGCGGGATCGGTGCTTTTGTGCTCTACTTGCTGTTCTTCGGGCGTGGTTTCGGCAATCTCAAGCGGCTGCGCCGAATGCCCCGCTACGACCCTGATATCGATCTGTTTTCGGGGGCCTTGTACGGGTCGCTGATTGGATTCATCGTAGGGGCATGTTTTGCGCCCGAGGCGTATCAGTACTTTCCTTATTTTGCTGTGGCCTACACTTCGGTGTTGTTGGCGATAGCCAAGGAGAGAGAACAGTCAGAAGTTCCCCCGCCAGGCTTGTCCAATCAAACCCAAGGATGGCAGAAAGCGCAGACCCGAAGGGGCGAGTTAGTGTCTGTGCGCGGATGCCCGGCTGAGTATTCCGGAGCATCTGGCGCTCTGTTCCGAAACCAGCGATGACGAAGCCGACGCAGAGATCGGGTGCGCAGCCCGGAGAACGAACTCGTACGGTCCGCAGTCGCGTGAGCCCGCAACAAAAGCTTTCCTACCTGAGCCGGTGGCTGCCCGGTTACTTTTGGCAGAGACTCGTTCGTCATCGGCCTCCGAACAGAACCCATCTGATCTTTAGCCTGGCTGACCACTTCGAACCAGCGATTGTGCCGGAGGACGGCGCGGCCCGCGCGCCTTACCTGGAACAGGAGCGCCGCTTGGAGCGCTGGTGCCAGGAATACCCGAGCCGGTTCGGAAGCTACCGCGATGCGGAAGGGCGTCCGTTCGTGCACACCTATTTCTACCCGGCTGAGCAATACGACCAGCTCTTAGTCGCCCGACTGGCCGAGCATTGCTGCGCCGGATGGGGCGAAATCGAGATTCATCTGCACCACGGGGTGGAAGCTCCAGACTCGGCCGAAAATACACGACGTCAGCTGATCGAGTTCCGCGACCGGCTGGCCGGAGAGCACGGTTGCCTCTCGTACCGGGGTGAATCAGCCCAACCTCGTTATGGCTTCGTGCATGGCAACTTTGCGCTGGCGAACTCCAACTACGGGCGTGGGTGCGGAGTCGACAGCGAGATGCAGGTTCTGGCCGAAACAGGTTGCTACGCCGACTTTACCCTGCCGGCCGGCGCTTTTCATCGGGCGCAGACGAGCAAGATCAATTCGATTTATGAGTGCGCCCTGCCCCTGGTGGAACGGGCTCCACACCGCAACGGGCGAGACCTGGCGCGAGGAAGGGCTCCGCAAGTCTTCCCGCTGATTGTGCAGGGGCCCCTCATTCTGGACTTCGATGCCCGTAGTGGTTCCCGGCGATTGCACATCGACAATGCAGCCCTGACGGGGTCGAATCCGGCAAGCCTCCATCGCCTGAGCCTGTGGAAACGGGCCGCAATTTCGGTAAAAGGCAGACCGGATTGGTTGTTTATCAAACTGCACACCCACGGCATGGATCCCAGACACGAAGAGTCCACGCTCGGCTCGGCTATGCAAGAATTTGTGCGCGAACTGGCCGGCGGCGCGGAAGAAAGAAGCGAGATTCTGCACTTCGTTTCGGCACGAGAGATGGTGAATATCATTCTAGCGGCCTGTGATGGCAAGGAAGGAAATCCGGCAGAGTACCGGGATTATCAGCTCAAGCGAGTGCGCCCACCGTCGTCCGATTCCCGGCACCACGAGAGCTCTGGGGCGGTGATGAAAGGATAGTGCATGTGCGGCATAGCGGGAATGGTCCAAACTCATCCTGACGGCGAGGTGGAGCAAGCCACCGTTCACCGGATGTGTGAGGCCATGGTGCATCGGGGGCCCGATGACGAGGGAATCTTTGTGAAGGCTGGCGTCGGACTGGGCATGCGACGGCTCAGCATCATTGATCTGGCGGGTGGGCACCAGCCGGTCTTCAACGAAGACAAGACCATTTGGATTGTCTTCAACGGCGAGATCTATAACTTTCCAGAGCTGCGTACCCAATTGCAGGCCTGCGGCCATCGCTTCTCCACCCACACGGATACAGAAGTCATCGCTCATCTCTACGAAGAGCATGGGGCGGAGTGCGTTCACAAGCTGCGGGGCATGTTCGCTTTCGCGCTTTACGACGAGCGAGCCGGCCGCCTTCTATTGGCGCGCGATCGAGTGGGGAAGAAGCCGCTGCACTACGCGCTACAGAATGGAACGTTGCTGTTCGCTTCGGAAATGAAGGCCATTCTCGCGGTCAGGCCTGAATTGGCCGAGCTCAATAATCCAGCGCTTTTGCAATACATGTATTTCGGATATATTCCAGACCCGGCGACGGCATTCGAGCCGATTCAGAAGTTGCCTCCGGGACACCTGCTGGAATTCGAGAAGGGAGAGCTGCGCATTCGTCAGTACTGGGATTTTCCCCCGTATGGGACCTATGAGCCCAGGTGCGAAGAAGAGTTGCTGCAAGAACTCGAATTTCGCCTAGCGGAAGCAGTCCGAATCCGCTTGATCGCCGATGTTCCCCTGGGGGCCATGCTGAGCGGCGGTACGGACTCCTCCATAATAGTTGCGTTGATGGCGCGGGCTACATCGCAGCCGGTCAAAACATTTTCCGTTGGATTTCACAACGCTGACTTTGACGAGGCCCCGTACGCGCGCCTGGTGGCGCAAAAATTTGGCACGGATCACCACGAGTTGATTTTGGAGCCCGATCTCATTGAGACAGTAGAGATGTTGACTCGCCACCTGGAGGAGCCCTTCGGAGACTCTTCCATGCTGCCGACCTACTTCATATCCTGTCTCGCCCGCAAGTATGTGAAGGTCGCGTTGTCCGGCGATGGTGGGGATGAAGCCTTTGCCGGCTATGATCGCTACCGCATTCATCTGGAAGACCGATCTTGCAAATGGATTCCCAAGTGGGCGGGGCTTTGGTACCGCGACTATGTTCATCCTCTGATTCCCTATCGAGTGCCGGGGCGGAACCTGGCGTACAGCATTTCGTTGCCCTGGGAAGAGCGCTACATCGAGGGCGTTTCGTTGCAGCCATTCCAGAGGGAAATGGGAATTCTCTCCAATGACTTTGTTGCGTCGGATTGCGCTCCGCTGAAGAGCTTCGAGGAATATCTGGAGAAAGCTCCGGCGCACGATCCACTGAGCCGGATTTTGTATCTGGATAGCAAAACGTATTTGCCCGGCGACATCCTCACCAAAGTGGACCGCATGAGCATGGCAACCTCGCTCGAAGCCCGGGTTCCAATGCTGGACCACGTGTTTCTTGAATGGGTTACTGCATTGGGGTCCCAATGGAAGATGCGCAACGGTGCGCAGAAACTCATTCTCAAGAAGCTGGCGGAGCGTGTGGGAGTGCCGAGCGGGGTTCTAAACCGGCCCAAGCAAGGCTTCTCATTGCCGCTCGGGCACTGGATGCGCGGTGAGTTGAAGGATCTTGTGCTGACGACGCTGCTGGACACGCAGACGCTGCAACGAGGATACTTCAACCCGAAAGGGCTAAGGCAGATGCTCGACGAGCATTTCCAAGGTCGCAGAGATCACTCCGCCCGCCTCTGGCGGCTGCTGATCTTCGAATTGTGGCACAGGAACTTCCTGGAAAAAGCCGGGAGGACGAATGAGTCGTTGCGTACCGCGTCTGTCGGCCTGAGCGGGGGGAGCGGATGATCCCTCTGACAAGTCAAGGCAACTCGGAACTGAATCGGACCAGCGGGAAGGCAGATCGACTGAAAGTGACGATTGTGGCGGCCTCGTTGCAGTATGTTGGGGGTCAGTCGGTACAGGCGGACCTGCTCTGGCACCATTGGCAAGGCGATCCGGCTGTCGAAGCACGATTCATCCCCATCGATCCGGCCCTTCCATCGCTGCTACGTTGGGTGGAGCGTGTTCCGTTTCTGCGCACTTTGGTTCGTCAACCCCTCTACCTGTTCACCTTGTGGCGAGACCTTGAAGACTCCGATATAGCGCACATTTTTTCTGCATCCTATTGGTCGTTCCTCGTCGCGCCCGCGCCGGCGCTGTGGATCGCCCGCCTGAGAGGGAAGAAAGCGATTATTCACTATCACAGCGGTGAGGCGCGGGATCACCTGCAGCGCTTTCGCGGCGCGCGGGCGATTCTGCCGAAGGCGGACCGGCTCGTCGTGCCCTCCGAGTATCTGGTTCGAGTTTTCCGGGAATTTGGCCTTGAGGCACAAGCCGTACCGAACATCGTGGACATAAGCCAGTTCTCTTTTCGCGACCGCCGGCCGCTGCGCCCTCACCTGATCTGCACACGAGGATTCCATCGCTACTACGGCCTGGACGTAGTAGTGCGAGCGTTTGCCGAGGTGCAAAAGCAATTTCCCGAAGCGCGTCTCGATCTGGTTGGCCGGGGGCCCTCCGAAGGGGAAGTTCGTGCTCTAGTTCGAGATTTGAACCTCTCGGGAGTGCACTTCATGGGAGTCGCATCAAGAGAAGAGATCGGGCGCATTTACGACCAGGCGGATATTTTTATCAACGCATCGTGGCTGGACAATATGCCGGTTTCTATCCTGGAAGCATTTGCCTGCGGAACTCCGGTGGTCAGCACCGCGGCAGAGAGCATTCCGTACCTGGTCGAGCACGAGCGTACGGGGTTGCTCTCTGAAGTGGGAGACGCTCAAGCTTTAGCCGGGAACGTGATACGACTGCTGCTGGATCCTGAACTCTCGGAGAGGCTGGCGTCGAAGGCATACGACGAATCGCAGGCCTACCGTTGGCCCGCGGTACGAGAGCAGTGGCTCGACACTTACCGTTCGTTGAAGCCGCGAAGCACGCAAGCCGCCGGCAGGCACATCGTCACGATATGACAGGAGACAGGCGATGGTTGCGAAGCTGAGGACGTTGGGAATTCTGACACTAGCCGAAGTTCGTCACGGAATGGTCATGAAACCACCTAAGTCTTTCAGAATCAGGGTCGAAAATCCCCGTCCCCGCTGTCATGCCGGATCGCAAACTTGAACAGGCAGCGGTTCGACGCGATAGCCAAGGTTTCGGAGCTGGCGGATCATTCTCGCAGTGCGTGCTTGCCTCGACCTTTCGCGGACTGCCGGACCCCGTTCCTCATAACGGACGCCGCGATGCAAAATGATCCAGATCAGCCGGCAGAGCCGATGGACAATCGCCCCGATGGTTTGCTTGTGTCCCAGGCGCGGCACCAAGCGGCGATACACGATCTCGAAGATGCTTCCTTTGGCTTTGACCGCGGCGTTGGCACATTGATTGAGAATACGCCGCATGTGGCGGTTGCCTTTCGGGGAGCGGTGGCTCGTGGAAACCCCCGCGCTCTCTTCGTCTCCGGAGCATGCGCCAACCCACGAAGAAAGGTGCTTCTCCGAAGGAAACGTCGCTGCCCTAGCCCCCACTTCGGCCAGGATCTGCTGCGCCGAATCCACTCCCAATCCGGGGACCTCCGCCAGCCGGTGCACGGCATCCACATGCTGGCTCAGCAGACTCGCGCTCTCGTGGTCTACTTGGCTGATCTGCTGTTCGAGGAATTGCAACTCCTCCAGCGTCATCTTCAGCAGTCGACGGTAGACGGAATTGAGCTCTGTGCAGGCGCTCAGCGCGTCGCGTAACTGTTCCTGTGTGGCGCGCAACTTCTTATCGGCCAAAGCGGCCAGAGCCGTGGGGTTGGTTTCCCCATCCGCGATCGCCTCAGGTGAACGATCTGCTCGAGGTTACTCTGCGAGACACGCCCGCCGGCAACGTCTGGTGTGGGAAATGAAAAAAGACCGCCAGGCCTGGAGGGACTTGCGGGAAGGCGCCTACATGCTACGCACCAATCTGCAGGCGGATTCGGCCGAGCAGATGTGGTCCATGTACATGCAACTGACCGAAGCGGAGGCCTCGTTTCGCGCGCTCAAGAGCGACCTTTCGATTCGGCCTTTGTTTCATCAGAAGGAGCCGCGGGTCAAGGCTCACGTCCTGGTGGCCTTTCTAGGTTATGCCCTTTGGGCTCCACATCGGGACGCACCTGGGTCCAGTTGTCCTGCAGTAACTCGGCTTCAAACCGCTTCATCTGGCGGCGCGGCGTGCCCACCAAATACTGTCCACCCCGTTTGCGAATCGCCGCCAGATTCTCCTCGCTCAGATCCCTCGATCCTTCACCCGGGCCTTGCCGTACTTCCGCTCCACCACCACGTCGAGAACTCTTCGACATGGTGCGCCTCCGTTGCATGCAAATCCTGTTCAGGTATTTATGAGACCAGTTCTAGCGTAACTCGACAACGAAAACGTCGGTCCGGTATTTATCGCCATTGGGTGTTTTTCCGAGCTGGTCTTCCCAGTCGGAGGTGAACATGAAGAAGCGTCCATCCTGCGAAACATTTCCTCGCGGGGTCGACCAGAAGCCGTTCCGGGCGGTGCTGTATGTGTGGGCAAACCGCCAAACCTTGGAAGCCTTCCCATCCGTCTCCGCACAGTCGATTTCGTTCTCCCATGGTCCGGTCACGAGTAGCGCCGCTCCGGGCGTATCCGGATTGGTTGGTCTGTAGGTCGAAAAGCAGACCGGAGCGGAATCGTTCGGGTCGACGTTATTCCACGAGAAATGCGAGTCGTACCAGAATCCTTTGGCAGGCTCCAATCCGCTGATGACCGGGGTGAAGGCTTCCAGACGGTTCAGCGGCCTCACCCACACGTCCAGCGGATGGATCATGCCGGACGGACCAATGATGTGGGAGTAGCCCAAAACATGGTGTCCACTGCACCCTTGGGAACAGGCGCTGATATTCATTCCGTCAATCTCCCAAACCACCCAGCCATGGCCGATGCCACCACGGCTCCGTGTCATATAGACGAATTTTCCAGACTTCGCCATGCGGGCGTTATGAAGGAGAAAGCGGTCGGGAACGGAAATAGTACCTTTGGGTCCCCACTGACCGCCGATTTCTCCGGTCTGCGTGTTATACCAGCGGCACCCCTGCGCTCGGTCGTAGACGTAGACTATGTAATACCTGTCTTGCTGCGGTCCCAGCGCGGCCATAAACCGACTGTCGTCGGCGCTAACCGCGATCACGTTTCCCGTGTCGCCGGAGCCAAGTTTGACGCATTTGGAGGGGTCATTTACCTCGGTTACCCGCTTGCTCGATGTGTCATATTGCTCAAAGACCCGTTCCCGGCGATTTATCCCATAGAGGATGTTGCCCTGCCGGAAGCTGAACTGTGGTTCTGCCCCCAAGTCCACATTCGGGGTGCTGGCCTGCCGTGCCGTCATGGTCGCGGGGTCGAAATCGTAGAGCAGAAATGAACCCCCGGACGTCGTCACGTAGAACATCGTAGAGTTCTTGTTCCACGAATTCTGTTCGGCGGAAGAGGGTGTGAAGAGCGGACGGCCGGCTTGCCTCGGATCCGATCTGCTGTCAGTGACACGCAGAATGCGTGATCCGAAAGTCGGATCACTAATGATTGATCCTGATGGTCCGATCGCTGGAGGTCTATCCGGATAGGGTTCGACTCGGCGGTCGGTGCGTGCACAATATTCCTGTGGTCCACACGTGCTGCTGTGGGGTGCGTCAGGGCGAGCGTTAGCAGGGGTCTGCGCCACACCGGCGGCTACGCTTAAACCTAACACCGTGAACCACTGAAAGAACAGTTCCGTTGCCAAGGCTGATAAACGCCGCGTTCCCATCGACATACTCCTTAAACTCATTCTACTTATCGATTAGAAGACTGCCAATACAGCGGAGTGAGCCAGAGAAGCTCCGGCGAGATGAATCGAGCTCATGGGAGTTCATGATCAGATCAGTCCGCGTCGGAGGCTGAGTCATGGAGTTCCAGAGCAGAGAGATTGGCAAGATGGCCTACCGGGGTACTCACTTTGAGCCAATGCTTGGTACTGAGAAAGCGAGGATATACTGACGCGAGACACTTCCACCGAAACCCGATTCGCCGCTCTTCTGAGTCCACGGTCAGAAGATAACCGAATTCCTCGAGGCTCCGGCCGATGAGCGCTTCGAGCGCCACCACCTGCTGATGAGATAGTTTTTCCCTCCAGCGGTTGACCGGGTTTTGCATTTCTTTTTCGTCGCCACGGAACGAGGAATTGGATTCGCGGAGTCGGCCCAGCCCCGCTTTTTGGATGCGATCGTAGTCCAGGTCATGATCAAGAAAGTCTCCCAGCCGAGCCAAAGCGGCACGAGACTCGGTTACGAGTTCTTCGTAATGGATTTCAATGTAATCCCCGGGAATCTGACGGCCGTATTGCCGACCCTTGTGCACTGTCCAGTCCCAGTAAAGCGCCGTCTCCAGCAAGCCCCGTGATCGCTGACTCCAGGGGAAGGGACGGAATGCCCCCATTTTCATGAGCGACAGGGCAATGTCACGTCCGTCGCGGATAATGTGCACGAACAGCGGATCGGGCATGTCTCTCTTGATTCGAGCCATGTTGAGGACGCTGTCGGGATCGTAAAGCGCCCATCGTTGTACGCCCTGGCTCTGCGCGATTTCGTCCATGACGATGCGGATGAAGTCGCCGCCGCTCCGGCATTCCGTCCGCAATTTGGAAGAGAGCGGCCCGGCCTCCAGGCCGGCGCGCCTGAAGCCCTTGCTCTGCAGCCAGGTCTCGACGATCTTTTGCCGGTTACGGGGGTTCTCGAGAGAGCCGAAGCGAGGTATCAGGATTTCGTAGATGGGAAGATAACCGCGATATACGGCAAAGCCGCCCGCCGACAGCAATGTGTCGTAAAGAAGGTTGGTCCCGGACCGGTGACAGCCCATTATGAAGACCGGACGCCGTTTCCGCTCAGGGTCCGCATGATTCTTGCTGCCTTGTGCGGAAACGCCGCTCTCAGCCGTTCCAGTCATGAGCTTAATGCTTAACGACGATTGTAACATCTGTGTAATTCTCTCCCTCCGGCGGTCCAGAATTCCCCGTGACGTCCAAATGTGAAAGAAACGGCGACAATGGCGAGGGCGGCTCCGCCTCGCATCAGATTGATCACGACTCGGGCTCGCCCGCCTGTCCTGCGAGATAGCGGGACATCCTGGTTTTGAGTTGGATCCCGAGAGGTTCCCGGGTCAGGACAAACCAAAGAACACCAACCCCATAGGCCGCGACACCTACCAGCAGATTCAGAACGAGTTGCGGATAGCGGTGAGCATAGAATGAGCGCTGCATCAAGATCAGGACAAAAATCATGGGAACACAAAGGACCACGGGGTAAAAGTAGGCGTCCACAAGGAACTTGCGGACCGGAACACCAAGCTGGCGGCACATGTGGCGGGGCAAAAAGAACAGCGAGGTGCATAGCAGCGGAATGGCAGTGCCGATTGCATCGCCAACGATTCCCAGGGGTCGAACCAGCACGATGCTGAGAATCACGTTGGCAATGCCTTCCATGAGCACGACATACGCCAGGGACTTATGCAGACTCATTCCGAATAGGATCCGGTTCGAAGTCGACTGAGCATAGTAGAACATGGACGGGATCAAAACGATCAGAAGGACGATGTAACTAGACACATAACGCGGCCCCATCCAAGCTTCGATTACCGATTTGCCCATCACTACCAGAGCGACTGTCATGGGGAACATGACCAGAGCGCAAGCCCGATTTCCAGAAATGAAGATTTTACGGAGCTGGTTGTAGTCCCCGGTCGCATGAAAGTGACTGGACATTGGGGTGAAAATTTGCGCCATGCTGCCCACCACCTCCCCGGCGTAATCCACCAGGCGTGCTCCAATGGAGAAGTGCGTGATTGCCGCGGCCGAAAGAAAGGTTCCAATGATGACTGCGTCCGTCTTAAACCTCAGGCGGCCGGCCACAATGATCATGAAAGTGACCGAGCCGTAGTTGGCGACCTGCCGGAGCGACTCCCGATCCACGTATTTCCATCCGTATGGAATGGCCAGCAAGCGCTGCGCGATCACAGCTCGCACCGCCGAAGTGATCAACGGCAGGGACACGGTGATCAGAGCCACGCTGAGCAGTCCAAAACCGCGCCGGAGAGCATAGATAATCAGAACCGCCCGCACCAACGTCGCGACGATGTTGGTCCAGTTCATCAGGTAGAACCTTTGCAGCCCCTCCAGGATGCCTCCCGAGATTCCCAGGGGAAAACCAAGAGCTAGGGAGTATCCCACCATCAGAAAGAGAATCCGGGCGTCCTTGAGAAAACCGGGTGAAACGTGGAAGATCCGGTCCACATAAAAGCTGCCCAACACGGTCGGCACCACCAGGATCAGACCGAGACAACTGTAGGTGAAAAGGCTGGTGTTCACGAGCCGCGCGAGTTGATCTTTGTCGCCGATGGCTTGGAACTTCGAAACGTAGCGAACCAGAGAGGACCGGATTCCGAAATCGAAGATGCCATAGTAGCCGGTCACGGAGAAGATCAGAATCCACAAGCCAAAGGCTTCGTCCCCGAGATGATGCAAGATAAATGGAGAGAGAAAAAAGCCGACGGCGATATTCACCGCCAAGCCTCCCCAACTCGACGCAACATTCTTCAGGGCCCGAGTTTTTAGACTCATTTCACTTCGGTCCGATCTCTGCCAGGGTAGCGCAAAAGACGGCTGGAATTGCTGGTTTGTGCTCGCTCCAAGGTACTCGGTTCAGGTTGGCATAAAGCGCAGACGATGTCCAGATAGCCCTCGGGCGCATGCTAGAATCGGGGTACTTTCGCTCAATACCCGCCGCGCGGATCCCTCGGCGCGGATCGGTATTGCGGAGCCACGCGGATGCCTTCGCCGACCAGATCCTTGTTCCGCGCACTGCGGTGGCTAGGCGCCGCTGCGGCAGTCGGCGTTCTTTGCTTGCTTTGTTGGGGCGGCGACTTCTTGATTGCCAGCGACCCGGTGCCAGGTCATGTGGATGCGGCGATCGTGCTCCAGGGTTCAATTGCCGCGGAAAAAGCCCGCATCGCGGGAGCCATCGACTTGTTGCAGCGGGGAGTTGCCGACCGAGCCTTGCTCAGCGTTCCGAAAGAATCTTACTGGGGACAATCCATCCCGCCGGTTGCCCGTTCCTATCTCGAACGGAACTACGGCAGCGACATGGCCGCCCGGGTTGATTTTTGTGAGACTGGTGGCGAGGTGAACTCCACTGTGCAGGAGGCCCAGGCTGTCAGCCCATGCATCGAGGAGCACCACTGGCAGTCGATAATAATCGTGACGTCGGACTATCACACGCGCCGGTCAGGAATGCTCTGGAAAAGGATGACCAGACACCACACGAGTCTTCACATCTGGGTCGAAGGCGTGACGGACCCGGAGTTCCAGCAGCCGTGGTGGCGCCACCGCGAATCTGCGAAAGTTTGGGTGATGGAGTCTGCGAAGCTTCTTTGGACCGTGCTCGGAGGCAGATAGGTTTCTTGGGGACCGGCTCCAGCAGGCCTTCTTGCGGGAATCTCGACTGTAGTCCAAGAGGTTAACCAGCGGACAGACCTAAAGACCTAAGGGGACAGCCTCGGACCAGAGCTTCACGGTAAATGTCTCCTGCATGCTTATCTGTCTGATCGCTCTGACGGTGCGTTCCTCAGAGGTTTCCTGCCTCTGACGCCCACCGCGGTGTTGCCGACACTCAGCCCTTCCAGTCCGCAACTCTCAAACCAGCGGAACACCTGCTCATAGGTGTGTTTGGACTGATACTTGGGGGAATACCAGTCCAGCGTGTCCAGGACTCGGATCTCCGCATCGGGATGGCGGTTGACCGGAAAGACGTGATGAATGAGGCCGGCCACCGGTTTGCCAACGATTGGAACCACGCGAAGTCCACGATCCAGCCAATAAAAGAAAGGCACCGCCACGCGAAAAAAACCATGTAAGGCGCGTGGGGACATGCGGTGGGTAACCTTCCGGTACTGATCGCTGAAGCGATACCAGTTGTTGTAACCGCTGTACAGCCAAACCACGAGCGTGCCGCCTGGCTTCAAATACTGCGGCAGAATCCTAACCGCTTTCTCGCAGTCGGGAGTGTGATGGAGCACGCCCATGCTGTAAATGCAATCAAAGGTCTCGGGGGAGAAGGGGAGCGAGAATACGTCGGCCTGGAATGCGACGAACTCGCGGTCGGAGAGGTTCTTGGCCGCAACCTCGGCGGCTGCACTGAAGTCGATGCCTACGACGCGGGCCCCCCAGCGGGTTACCACCTCGGCGAACCGGCCCATGCCGCATCCCACGTCCAGCACCAGCTTTCCCTTCAAGTCCTGCGGCTTCAGGCCCGTCTTCCGGACAAAATCCTGCTCGGAGAGATTCCTGTCCGCGTGATCCAATTGGGTGCGCTGAAATCGCTGCCACTGGTATCCGAAGCTATCGGCGTAGTTGCCCTCGTCGACAAAACGAAGAACCCCCCGAACCTCGGGGAAGCGCCGGCCGCAGGCGGGACAACTGAGGCCGCCATCCGAGCTGGCCAGCGAGCTTCTGCACATCGGGCAGCGTAGCAGCGTAAAAAGATCGCGGGGGGACGGGAATTGAGTCAATTCGTATTCTCCGGGCGACGACATGCCACTCGGCGAGTTGTCGCTCATGAACCTGATTCCAGTTGCTAGGTTACCGCAAAAGCACGCCCGCGCCATGCTGGCAGGAAACACAAAAGTAATCTCACTGGCTGCGTGATGGCGCTTTGGCCTGGCAGGGACTGGGGGCCGTTCTCAACGCCGATGATATCATTGTGTGAAATGCGTCAGTCTGGCGTGGGGATTTCCCTCGAAGCGTCCGGTTCCAGGTTCCGCCATCCATTCGTAACGCCGCCCCATGAGTCCGTTGGCGCGCGCCTTCGGGGCGTTGCATGAGTAAGCTCGCACTCCGTGTGCTGCAATGCTGCGGCGTGTTCTCCGTGACGCGGGCGCTGTCAGCGGGGATGGCCCGGATTCTGATGTATCACAACTTCTCCGGACCGGAGGGAACCGATCCCGACGCGCTGAATGTGGAGGGGATACGCTGCCAGTTCACCTATCTGCGCCGGCATTTCCAGGTTGTGCCCTTGTTGCGACTAGCCGAACAACTGGCCTCCGGTCGCAAGCTGGACCGGCATATGGTGGCATTGACGATTGATGATGGCCGGCGCGGCTGTTATGAGTTGCTGTTTCCGCTACTTCAGGAATTTGGGCTGCCGGCGACCTTCTTTGTGGTGAGTTCGTTCATCCGGGGGGAAGACTGGATCTGGACAGATAAAGTGATCTGGCTGAGTGAGCAGTCCAGGCCCCCGCAAGAGCTCGTGCTGAGCAAGCTCGAGACCGTCTTTCGGTCTCTGAATCGGATGAGGCCGGAACAGCGCAACGCGCGGATCGAAGCTATGGCCAAGAGCGCGGGTGTAACCTTCCCAAAGACCATTCCAGCGAAATACATGCCCTGTTCTTGGAGTGAGCTTCGTGAAATGGCGGATTCCGGTTTGATGGAGATAGGCTCGCATACGGTGACCCATCCGATTCTGTCGAGCGTCACGGACGAGGAGTCGTGGGACGAGCTGACCCGGTCCCGAGCTCAAATCGAAGAGGGAATCGGACGAACGGTGAATTGCTTCTGCTACCCGAACGGCATGCCAGGCGATTACCGTCCGAGCCAGCTGCAACAGGTGGAGCAAGCGGGATACGCTTGTTCCGTGATTGCGGAGTTCGGCATGGTCAGCCGCACGAGCGACCGGTATCAGCTACCGCGCATCGGCATGACGCGCAAGACCAGCGTGGAGCAGATTTCCAAATATCTGGATGGATTTGCCTATTACCAGCAAAAGTTCGGAGCAGGGCAACGCAAAGGATGATTGGGAGCTCACGCTGCAGCAGTAACTGGAGGCTTATCGGAATTAGTGAAAATGGAGTACTTGCCGGTGGCCTTCACACTCCGCAAACGTAAAGGCTGGTCCGATGCGAAGACGTCGTGGGTGGGGGTGATGTAAATGATCCACAACTCACGTGGATTTTCCGCCAGCGGCTGTGCGATATTCTGCGCCAGCTTCGCAGTGCCTTTTTCGGAGGCTGAGTTATAAAGATAGGCGACCACAGGCTCTGCAGGAATGACGAATGGGTGAAATCCATACAGAGAAGATTGCCCAATGCGGCAGCTCTGCGTCTCGCTCTTATATCGGCCAATATCTTTCAATGAGAATAGACGTCCTGGTAATACGCAGCAAACTCCTGCTGCTCTCCCGAGACTTGAGAAAGTTCAAGACCGTTCTTGATCGCAAAGCGGGTATTATTCAAATAGTCCGCCGCTTATTTTTGAGCTGTTTGAAAGCTTGAAAAGGGTGTCGAGCGAATGGGTCAAGTCCGGCACTACCGGACCATCTACGAGGTGAAGTTGAAAGTCTAACTTGTCCACAGGAGCCAGTGAATCGCAGCTACAGCTCAATCAAGACGGATGATCCCACTTCCTCCAGCACCCCTCATGAGAGATTGGATTCCGGCCCGCTTGTCGGTGTGACGATCCAGGCAGAGCGGGGGTCTTACAGAGAGACCCGACATGGTTCGGTGCGAAGCGTGAGCACCCGTTAAAACGCCGGTCGCTATACCCTGGTGCATGGATAGCACTGCAACGAGGCGGCGACTCGAAAGACGTTTTTCCAGGAAAAACTCGGGTGCCGTGTAATGAGTTGGAAGCTCGACGCGGTGCAGTAGATTCCGCCAGGCTTTTTCTACGTCTGGTGCCGGAAACGCCCACATTACGTTAAATTCCATCACCTGTCACCAAGCGATGTTTTTCCTTGGCCAAGCCGTTGTGGGACTACACCCCAACAATATTCGCGGTCAGTGTGAGTCACCAAAGGATATATTGGGTAGTCTCCTAAGATGGTGCTCTACCAGGACACTACCAGAAAGGATGCCAAGGTCTCCGAATTGAATGGCGGCGCCCGCAGAGGTAGCCAGATTTCAGTTCAACTGGACGACAAACACGTCTCCCCGACAGTCACTACCGATGGTGCAGGTCGTGGTTCCCGACTCGGAGCCGAGACTGCCCATCCAGTCGGAAGAGAAGATGAAGAACTTTCCATCCTGAGAAACAGAGCCAATCCCGTTGTTGGTGTCAAACGTTTGTGATCGGGCGGTAATAAAATTGTGAGCGAATCGCCAGGTCTTGCCGCTGCCGTCCGCCGCGACCGCAATGATTTCGTTGTACCAGGGGGCGGGGAACGGGCTAATCGTGCTCCAAGTGGTGGAGAAGAAGGGCAGTGTGTCAGCCGGATCGACATTATTCCACGACTGGTGCTGGTCAAGCGGAGCTCTGATACCGGGAGGGAAAATGCTGGTGAGGTTGCGAGTGGAAGTCGCCTGGGCAAATGAGCGAATCACCTGGTTGGCCATCGGCGAGTTGTCGTCGTTTACCCAATGAGTGTAGCCTTCGGTCCAGTGACCGCTGCAGGACCCGCCGGCCCCACAGGAGGTCACATTCGTGGTTCCGATCTGCCAGAAGTACGGTCCTTGCGAGCAACTGAACGACATACAGAACGTAGGAGCGACGATCAACCAGTTCCCGTCCTTCGACAGCTTCACGTTGTGGATCGTCCAACGGTCCGGGATGTTGATCATGCCTTTAGCTCCCCAGTCGCCCCTTACCTGGCCGGTCTGTGTATTCAGCATGCTGCAACCGCTGCCAACCTTGTAGATGACTACGTAGGTGCCGCTTCCCTGGTCTCCGGCGTTGGAATAAGCCATGCCGAGGACGGCGTCATCGCCGCTTACACCGCCTATTGTGTTCCACGTCTCCGTGAATCCCGCCGGTAGACAATTAGGACTGCTGGTGAAGTCGTAGACCGCTTGCGGAGACGGAGGATTGGTCCGGTCGGTGAAGTCGTACTTGTTGATGGCAGTTCCACTGAAGGTATAAAGAACATTCGCGCTTACGCGGCTCCAGATGCCGCTATTTGTCAGCTTGAGCCCGTTCGTCGCAGGAAAGCTTGAAACATACATTCGGGCCGGCTGCAGCGTGCTCGGATCGAAGGAGTAAGGGAAAGCGTTTGATCCGGTATCCTGCACAATGAAAAGAGTCGAGTCGATGTTCCAGAGATTTTCGTCCGCGCTTCCGCTGCTCGCTGTAACGTAAGTGCGGTTGATAAAGCCCGCCTCAGGATTAGTATTTGCATCCGTAATCCGCACGATAGGGTTGCCAAAGTCGGGGTCGGTGACGATTGTGTTTGCGCCCAAGAGGTTGCCCACGCTGGGTGGGGCTGGCGGTACCTGAACGATGTTGAGGTCGCTCCGGGAGCAGTCGTAGGCAGGGGGTCCGCAAGTTTGCCCCGAAGCCGAAACCAGAAGAGAGAGGCTCTGCTGCGCTGTGTGTGAGGCCGCATCCGTCGCACGCACGCTGAAGGAGAAGGTTCCCGCTTGAGTGGCTGATCCAGACAGCGTTCCAGTGCTTGCATCAAGCTGCAGCCCAACCGGCAGGGATCCCGAGACGGTGCTCCACTGGTAGGGAGGCTGACCACCGCTCGCAGTCAGCTTTGCGGAGTACGGTGTCGACTCCAGGGCGAAAGGCACACTCGATGTGGTGATCGTGAATGCCCCATCCGTGATCGCAACGGCAGCGGTAGCCTGCACCCCTTCTTGAGCTAAGCTGCTGGCCGTGACGCTGACCTTTTGGGCGCTGCTGCTTGATGGGGCTGTGAACAATCCATTGGTGGTGATAGTGCCAGCACTGGCTGACCACGTAACTGCTGGGTTGCTAGTGTTGCTCACGGTCGCAGAGAACTGCAGTTTTCCACCTGCCGCCACCGACGGGTCCGCGGGCGAAATCTGAACGGCGACACACTTGAGGCAGGAATTCACCGTCAGTGTATAAGAGTGCTCGCCCCAGCTACTCAGGCTACTGAAAACGAAAATCTTGAATGTAAAGCTTCCCGCCTGCGTCGGAGTTCCGGAAATGCTTCCTGCCACCGTGTCCAGAACCAGACCCGAGGGTAACTCACCCTGGGCGACGAAGAAGTGATAGGGCGCTTGTCCTCCGCTAACCGACAGCACTGCCTGATAGCTCGTGTCGAGACTGCCAGCGACCAGCGTGGCTGGAAGAGAAATGGATTGGGCCGATTTCTGGGGGGATTGTGAGGAAGATTGCGCTGCACTCTGCCGGATTGTGTCGCATCCCAGCACAAGAAATGCGCAGATGACGAGTGATAAGAATAGAAGAGGCTTACAGCTTCGCTTCGAATCAACCTCGTTGATAAGAAAACACGAGTTCAAACGTGCCATGTTTGTCCCTCGGAACAAATTTTGGGGGGACCAAGGGTAGAGTCCTTGAAAAGACTTTAAAGAGAAAGCGCGGGCCTCAATAGATATCTGAAGACCGTGCCCTATCAGGAACACGGAAGTACATGTAGTCATGGCCAAAAGGCCGCCACCCCTTGTGCTGTAGCGGGAAAAGTGAGCGAAGTTTTCGTTTTTCTTAAGAATGAAGGGGCTCTGCACGAGCTTGAGTAAAACCGTGCGAACGGAACTTTCAGCCTCCAGAATGAGGATGCCTGAAGGAACGTGAGCAGAAGCGCCAGAGAATATCGCTCAACCGAGCGAGGCGGCGAGTGTGGGGCGAGTTATGTGGGGCGAGTTATAACGTCTTGCCGAGCGGAGGCAAAGTCCGCAGCCACCCTGGTCCAATTGTAGTTTTCCTGGACAAGGGTTCTCGCTTCAGTCCAATCGCTGCCGCTGGTTGGAATTATGCGGGAAGAGTCTCGTCTTCGTTCAGAAGCATTATGCGGAGGGATAGTGATCCAAAAGCTTCTTGCGCAAGGCGATGTAGTAGTGACCGCCGATTCGCTTGAGAAGCTTCTTCGTCGTCCAAAAGAAGTACTGTCGTAGACGGGGCCCCGGGTCTCCACGGGCAATTCGAGCTACCCTATTCGCGGATGTACCTTGCTGAATTGAATATCGACCCACAATCAGACAGTCGTAAGTGAGTCCAAGCCGACTCGTCGGTTCCGATGTAAAGAGAACTTCGATCCGTGCACCCCGCGCTGCTTCCGCGACGCGCGGCGCATAAAAGCCCCCCGGCACAGATCCCACGACAACTCTTTCGCCCAAGCAGTTACATAGGATTTGTACACTCTGTCTCCATTCATGATCAAGTTGCGCTAGCGCACAATGTGAAATGCGAGCAGGATGGGAACAGGAATGGCTCCCGATCACATGCCCGCGGTTGCGCAACTCCCGAATTTGCGAGGCAGTCAGGAAGCCGGTCCGCCCAATGTAGTCCGTAGCAATGAAGAAGTGGCCGCGCCAGCCTTGAGCTTCCAGCAAGTCGGCAATCAACATTGAGCTGACACCGCCATCATCAAAGGTGAATAGCAACGCGTTGGGAGGAATTTTCTGCTGCCCCGAGTTCAGCAAAAATACTTCACTGGACTGGGCTGCATAAGCAATCGCTTCAATGTGGCGTTCGAACTCGGGACGCGTCAGTTTATAGATAGCGGCGTCTGCGTGTGGAAATCCACTGCTGGTAAGGTCCCCGCTGGGAACCACATCATGATAGAGCAAAGAAATGATCATGGTCGGCTGGCTGCCCACTTCCAAGCGACGTATTTTGTCAACCACGGCTGTCCCCAGGCCGCCGAGGTTCGACCACTGACGTCGACCGGCACCGCACGGCCTTCAAGTATTGCCTCTAGCTTCGGTCGCAAAATGTCAAGACTGTCGAAAACCATCCGGTCCTGAATAACGATATGGGATTCGTGTCGCTCGTCGTACGAGCAGTGATAATGGCCGAAGATTGGTCCCGTGTCCACGCCCTGATCAATTCTGAGTAACGTCATGCCAACACGCGCCAAATCGCGATTGGCCAGCGCCCAAAAACAACCATGCGCATTGCGATACTCGGGACAAATCCCCGGATGCATGACGAAGGTTCCCCGTCGCGGGATTGTAAATATGTGTTCTTTCAGAATCACCTTACATCGTGCAATCATCAGGTCAGGACCCGCGTTATGAATAAAATCCCGTGCTTGCTGAGTATTTGGGGAGGTGCTCACGAGTACAGGTGTGGTCGCGGGAAACTTGGGGTAACGCTGGCACAGCTCGGCCACTCTTTCCCCCTGCCAATTGCGATCCGCGGTACTCTGAAAGAATCTGTAGTACAGCCGAAAGGCGGCCACATCTATGAATCGCAATGGTCCTACACGCGCGAACTCCCTTTGAATGCGCCGCAGCTTTTGCTTTCGAGTCTCGCGTAACACAATGATTCCGCTAAGTTCCGAAAAGGAAGCTAGCCAGCGCGGCAGGACCTCCCGATTTAATACCTCTTCCTGATGACAGATGAGAAAGGTACGCACTTAACTGGGCTCCGCAGATGACGGGACGTGAGCACCGTCCATCGCAGAGCTGCCCGCCCTTGCGACATGTTGCAGCACTTCGGTGAATGCGTCAGCAATTTTGGGCCAGCCGTATTTGGCGCAAACCAGTCTGCGCGCCGCGGAACCAATCTGATTTCGCAACGCCGAATTGCCTAGCAGCTCGATACAGGCGCGTGAGAAATCCTTCTCGCCGTCGGCGATGAGAACATTTTCCCGGTTCTGCACCGGCAAGCCCTCGGCTCCTATTGGCGTGGAGATCACGGCCTTTTCCATTGCCATCGCTTCAAAAATCTTCAGGCGCGTTCCCCCTCCGATCCGCAAAGGCACGATGCACACCGTGCCCCGCGCGAGGTAGGGTCGCACATCCTCCACCCAGCCCGTGATCGTGATGTGATGCTGCCGTCGCGAGAGTTCCTGCAATCGGGGTGATGGTTTGCGGCCAACTACCCAAAGTCTCACCTCCGGGACCTGCTGACGAATTCGCGGAAGAATTTGCTCTGCGAAATAAAAAATCCCATCTTCGTTCGGGAGCCAATCCATGGAACCTGTGAAAACGAGTGAGTTAGGCACGTCTTCGCCAGGTCGAGGTTGAAAAAATTCAGTGTCCACTCCGGTCGGAATGACAGTAATCTTCGAGCTCTCCAAAAACTCCGAAAAAATACGCGCATCCGTTTCGGAGACCGCGAGGACATGGTCCGCCTTCTTAAGGTACGCGCGTTCGGCGCGTTCCATGGTTTTCCATTCCCGCCAGGCGAGCGCCTTCCATAGCGGGTTCCGGGCAACCTCATAATGACGTCTCCAGATCATTGCCTCCACGTTGTGCGCGAAAAGTACCTTTGGGCAAGGGAAGTCCCAGGGGATCGCCGGTGCAGCAAACAAAAAATCGCAGACGATCACATCGACTTTCTTCTCTGACAAGAGTGCTCGAAGAGCTGGTTCCACCGGCGCACGGCAAAACTTCATAGCACTGTACGAGTCGAGCGAAAATGCATATCGCAGGTAGTCGAAGAATTCTTTGCAGCTCTTTGGCGCGGGCATTGCCAACGAAACGCACACGACTTTGTCGAAAACGCCGCTCAGGGAAGGATGCTGATCATGCTCGTGGGCGGCATAAAATGAGAACAACGTCACAGAGTGTTTGCGCGCCAGCTCGCGAAGGATGTTGTAGCTGCGGATTTTGCCACCTGTGTCAGGTGGAACCAGGCCGCCAGCTTTGACCCACAGAATTCTCATGGTAGGAATGTGTTACCAGCAAATCCCTTCATAGTCACCTGAAGTCGCGGGTCTAGACCTTCGTTCGAGGTTCACCAGGTCGATGACAACTTGGTCCGGCCGGAGGCACCCGCGCAGTTCATCGTGATTCAATCCGCTGGTCGCGATCACGACGACCTCGGCATCCTTCAGAACCTCTGACAAGCTGGTCGAAAGCAAAGCGCCAATGTGGGGGATCACTTCTTCGATGTACTGGCGGTTGGAGCCGATCAATCGCCCCAGCGACACATTGTCATCCCAGATCCGAATCTGCCGGCCTTCGCCAAGCAGGCGCTTCACGAGCTGCACCTGAGGGCTCTCCCGCAGATCATCAGTAGCAGCTTTGAAACTCAAGCCGAGCATTGCAACTTTCTTCTTGCCGGCTTCGAGCACCATCTGCACGGCACGATCGAGGTGTTCGTCGTTGCTCGGAAGAATGGACTGAAACAAGGGCAAATTGAGGTCCAGCTCTTTGGCTCGATAATTCAGCGCACGCAGGTCCTTGGGAAGACACGAGCCACCAAACGCGAAACCAGGTTTAAGATACCTGGAAGAAATGTTGAGCCTAGTGTCGGCGGTGAAGATCTCGACCAAGGCTTCAGCATCAACGCCGAACTCCTTCGCCAGAGTCCCAACTTCGTTCGCAAACGAAACCTTTATGGCATGCCACGCGTTGCAAACGTACTTGACCATTTCGGCGGAGCGGAACGAGGTTTCGAATATCCGTCCCGGAGCCCACTTGTAGATTTCGCGCAACATGCCGCTGTGTTTCGAGTCTGCAGCGCCGATGACAGTCATGGCAGGCTCCAGGAAATCGGCGACGGCCGTGCCCTCCCGCATAAACTCCGGATTGACGCAGACGCCAAAGTTCTGGCCTAGCTTTTTCCCGCTGGATTTTTCCAGCGCCGGGACGACGATAGTCTCGGCGGTTCCGGGTAAGACTGTGCTGCGCAGGACGACGAGATGAAATCCATTCTTGTTCTTCAGGACCTGTCCGATTTCCCGGCAAACCGGTTCGATATGGCCAAGGTCGAGCTTCCCATTTCGTAAACTTGGCGTTCCCACGCAGAGAAAAGAAATCTCGCTGTTGAGGACGGCATATTCGGAGTCCGAGGTCGCATGCAGGCGGTTCGAGGCGTGGCTCTCGGAGATGAGATCTCCCACGCGCGGCTCGACCACGGGACTGCGGCCCGCTTGCATGGCTTCGACCTTCGCTGGGCTGAGGTCGACGCCGATTACGTGATGCCCCTTGTGCGCGAGGCAGGTTGCGGTGACCGTGCCCACATAACCAAGCCCGAATACGCTTATCGATGGACTCATGCGGATACGCTATTCCTTTTTCCTGCAACCACTGAACATAAGCTTTAGATAACGAATACACCAAATTGGGAGAGATACGGGACGCTGAACCTCCCAGCGTCGCCGAGGGTAACGCCATGGATGTGCAACTCATGCATTGTCAATGACATACAAGCCACTCGGGTCATCGTGCATTAAAAGAAAGATGGAAGCTTAGTCCGTCACGGCCAAGAGAATTGAGGTTTGCACCACCCATTTCATACTCGGCGGACCAAACCACAGATAGTATTTAAACACGTAGGCGCGATTTTGCAGAGGTCACTGGCAGCACGCAGGTAACTAAGTCTAAATTGTTGGATAGCATTATTCTGGGATGGCGTGACTGCAAGCAACAAAGCCTCGGCCGATGTGCCAGCAAAGCCCACGGTGCAGGGTCAATCGTCGCGTTCCCTGCGCAAGGTCTTTTATCTGGTGGATTCCCTGAACGTCGGTGGAACCGAATCCCAGGCGGTGGAACTGGCGCGGCGGATTCCAATGGCTGGGTACGATGTGACACTGGGCTGCTTGCGCGCGCAAGGCCCATTGTTGGAACGACTTCAGGGAACGGCGGTCGTGTTGCGGGAGTTCCATGCTGGGGGTGGTATCGATAGTCCGGCGGGGCTTTACCAGTTGCTGCGGTTAAGCTGGTTCTTGAGGCGAGAGAAGTTTGATATCGTGCACACCCACGATTTGTGGTCGAACCTGCTTGGCGTACCCGCGGCACGGTTGGCGGGAGTGCGGGCGATCGTTTCCAGCCGCCGCGATCTCGCGCACCTCGACTGGTACCAGAGCAAGCGTCGAGTGTGGCTGCGGCGGATCCAGAGTCTGTCGGGCGCGGTGCTGGCCAATGCCACGCCGATACGCGACGTGCTGATTGCTGAGGAAGGCTTCGTGCCGGAAAAGGTGCGCGTGATTCATAATGGAGTCGACATCGAGAAATTCAAGGCTCCCGGGAATGGTCGCGACCATCTGTTCCCGGGAGTTGGCGACGGCAAGCTCATCGTGCTGGTTGGCAACATGCACACGGACGTGAAGGGGCATCCGTGGCTGATTGCGTCCGCGCCCGCAGTGATTCGCGAGTTTCCTTCCACTCGATTCGTTCTGGTTGGAGACGGAGAGCAGCGGGCCAGCTTCGAGCAGCAAGTCGCAGGGCTGGGTCTGGAGCGGAACTTTCTATTCCTGGGCCGCCGTGCTGACATTCCGGAGATTCTCGCCTGCTGTGATATCGCCGTGCTTCCTTCCCGGGCTGAAGGCCTACCGAATGCGGTGCTGGAATACATGGCCGCGGGACTGCCAACCATCGTGAGCCGAGTCGGTGGAAATGCCGAACTGGTCGAGGACGGCGTGACGGGCCTGCTTGTGCCTCCGGAGGATTCGCCGGCGCTCTCGGCGGCGTTGCTGAAACTCTTGCATGATCCGGGTCTGGCGCGGCAGATGGTGCAAAGGGGACATGAGTTCACAATCCAAAATTTCAGCTTCGAGAGACTGGTGCGAGAGGTGGACGCGCTCTACACCGAGCTTCTGCAACGCGGCGGAGGAAATCACTAGCCGATGGCAAATGCTTCCACAGGGAATCGGCTCGGCCGCCTTGCTTCCATGGATCGGCACGAGCTGTTTGACCGCTTGCGGCAGTACTTAACGGCTCGCGCCGACGTGCTGCGGTATGGAAGCGGTTATGACTTTGCGAGCGACCTGCAGGTTGGACCGGCGGGACCTCAGGGACGCTTTTTCTTCACAGGAGCGGACGTTCCTTCGCATTGCGCTGTGCTGACGCAGGTTTTTCCAGCGCAGGCGGAGGACATCGTGTTGCGCGCGGAAAAGATTTGCCGCCATCGTTTCGACCTGCTTGGCTATGAGAACCTGGATTATGGCGTGGAGATCGCCTGGCAGTCCGACGTCGTGCACGGCAAGCGTGGGCCGCGCAAACCCTGGTTCAAGGTGAAGTATCTCGACTTCGAGGAGGTCGGAGACTCGAAGATTACCTGGGAGCTGAATCGTCATCAGCACTTTGTCACTCTGGCCAAGGCGTACTGGCTCACGGGCTATGATAAGTTTGCGCGCGAGATTTTCGCGCAGTGGACGGACTGGCACAAAGAGAATCCGTATCCCCTAGGAATGAATTGGGCGAGCAGCCTGGAGGTAGCCTACCGCAGCTTGTCATGGATGTGGACCTTATTTCTACTGCAGGAGTGCCCGCTTTTCACGACTGAGCTGCGTAACAAATGGCAGGACGCCCTGAGCCTGAACGGACGTCACATCGAAACTTACCTTTCCACGTATTTTTCTCCGAATACACACCTTCTAGGCGAAGCTCTCGCTTTGTTCTTCCTGGGGACTCTTTTCCCGGGCCTGCGAGGGGCCACAAGGTGGCGGCGACGAGGCTCGGAAATCCTGGAACGTGAGGCCACGAAGCAGGTACGGGAAGACGGATTCTACTTTGAGCAATCCACTTACTATCATGTCTACGCCCTGGATATTTTCTTGCATGCCCGGATTCTAGCCGGGCTCAATGGAGTTCCGATTTCGTCCGGGTTCGACCAGATTTTGCAAGGCATGCTGAATGCCCTGTTGTTGCTGGGCCGAGCCGGCGTCCCGCCGATGATCGGCGATGACGACGGCGGAAGGCTGTTTGACCCGCGGCGCAACCGGGCTGAGCACATGCTCGATCCTCTGGCAACGGGCGCGGTTCTCTACCGGCGCGGAGATTTTAAGTTGGTCGCGGGTGGTCCGCGGGAGGAAACACTGTGGCTGTTCGGCAGGCAGGGGCTGACCGAGTTTGATGCTCTGCCTTGCGCGCAACCGTCTGCCGGTTCAACCGCTCTACCCGACAGCGGCATCTACCTGATGGCGGACGAAAAGTCCGGGCAACAGTTGCTGATCGATGCCGGACCGCTGGGGTCGGCGAATGGAGGGCATGGGCACGCGGATGCCTTGAGCATTTGCCTGGTTCGAAACGGACGAAATCTTCTGATCGATCCGGGAACATTCGAATATGTGGGCCCCAGTGGCGAGCGCGCTCGGTTGCGTGGCACCGGCGCTCATAACACCATGCAGGCCGATCGACGCGATCAGGCCGATGGCACTGGGCCGTTCTCCTGGAAGAATCCCCCACGGGTCAGGGTCGAGCAATGGATCACAGGCCAGCAATTCGATCTTTTTCAGGGTAGTCACGACGGATATTCGCGGCTGCCATCTCCCATCATTCATCGCAGGTGGGTGTTTCACAAGAAGGGAGATTTTTGGTTGGTACACGATCTGGCTGAGGGCCGCGGACCGCATCAGCTAGATATTGCGTGGCACATCGGTCCCACCCTCTCTCCCGCTTCTTCCCAGCAATATTTATTCGCCGTCGAGCGAGAGAGTCTGGCATTGTTGACCGCTGAAGGCCATGGCTGGTCGCAGAGCGTGCGGAGTGATTACTGGTCACCGGCTTACGGGCACAGAGAGCGTGCTAGCATGGTTAACCTTGGTGCTCTGGTCAAACTCCCCGCGGATTTTGGCACTCTGCTCATGACGGGCGCGAACCTCCAGACTGATCTTGGACGGCTGGTGAGAGTCGGTGAGTCTACGCGCGGAGCGGTTTGCGGCTATCGCTATTCCACTCCGCTGCAGGAACACAGCTTTTTCTTGGCCCATCAGACGGGTCCGTGGGCCCTAGGGACGTGGGCCAGCGATGCCGATTTTCTGTATTGGTCGTTTGACCGCGAAAGGGAGCAGTACATGCTGGTTCTGTGCAATGGCTCCTACGCGGATGCCGGTGGGCACCGGGTTCTCACCTGCGACAGGCGGGTGAGCTATGCTGAGCTGTTGAGTTCTGCCATGAAAGCTGACGTGTTCTCGTCCGATCCACAGCACGTTGTGCTGCAACAGGCGCTCGATCGAGTGTGGGCAGACGGGGAGTTGATTGTGCCGGGCAACGGGCAATAATCCTAAGGGGATGGGTGTGTAGTCATGTGTGGAATTTGTGGCGTCTTCCATTCCGACCGAACCCAGCGAGTAAATCGCGACCTGCTGGTGGCGATGAACCGGCAAATCGTCCACCGCGGGCCCGACGACGACGGTTTCTTTGTCGAGGAGAACGTGGGACTGGCGATGCGCCGCCTCAGCATCATCGACATCGAGACCGGGCACCAGCCGATCAGCAATGAAGACGGGAGCGTTCGCATCGTCTTCAATGGTGAAATCTATAACCACCAGGATTTGCGCAAGGACCTTCAGTCCCGTGGTCACCGCTATCGCACCAGGAGTGACACCGAAACTATCGTCCATTTGTACGAGGAATATGGAAGGGACTGCGTCAAGTATTTGCGCGGAATGGTTGCCTTCGCGATCTGGGACCGTTCCAAAAGGTGCTTGTTTCTTGCGCGCGATCGGCTGGGGATCAAGCCTCTCTACTATCGCTACGATGGCAATACGTTGCTGTTCGGCTCAGAAATCAAAGCCATCCTCGCCTATCCGGGCGTGAAGCGGGAGTTCAACCGAGGCACGTTGGCCGAATATCTTGCTTTTGGCTATATCGCTGGCGCGGAGACTATGTATGCCGGGATCCGGAAATTGATGCCCGGCCACATCCTCACATTGGACGAGCGCGGCCAATTAGAGACTTCGTCGTATTGGGACCTGGACGTCAAGCCCGATGACGGGAGCCAGTCGCGCGAACACTACGTCCGCCGCTACCGGGAACAGCTGGAAGAGTGCGTCTCCAGCCATTTGATGAGCGATGTTCCCCTGGGTGTTTTCTTGAGCGGGGGCCTGGATTCGAGCGCGGTAGCGGCGCTCACCACAAAAATCCGCAAAGAACCAATCGAGACTTTCTCGGTGGGCTACGGTGAGGAGGCCTTTAGCGAACTCCCCTATGCCCGGACAATCGCCGAGCACTTGAAGTCGAGGCACCACGAAGTTCATCTCAGCCGCGACGAATTTTTCCAGACCCTGCCGCGATTGATCTGGCATGAGGATGAACCGATCGTGTGGCCATCCAGCGTGGCGCTCTATTTTGTTGCCCGGCTGGCCAGAGAACGCGTGACCGTCGTGCTCACCGGCGAAGGCAGCGATGAGACGCTGGCTGGCTACACTCGCTATCCCTGGACTCTACTGAACTCGCGCATGGACAACGTTTACCGTACGGTTACGCCGGCTGGTCTGCGCCGCATGCTGCGCGAGGGAATCAGCGCTTTCCCACTCTCCGCCGCTTCAAAAAGAAAAATGGAGCATACATTTTTGGGGCGCGACGGCGCGTCCTGGCCTTCCTTCTATTTTGACAATTTTTATTCCGCGTTTTCCGCAGCGGAGCAGGATGAGTTGCTGACTCCCGAAGCGAAGCAAATGGCGGGCGACGCATATTCCGGTTCGATGAGGTACTGGAATCAATCTTCGGGCGACCTCCTGCACCGGCTGCTGTACACCGATATCAAGACCTATCTGGTCGAGCTGCTGATGAAACAGGACCAGATGAGTATGGCCGCTTCCATCGAAAGCCGCGTACCTTTTCTCGACCATTCTCTGGTCGAGTTCACCGCGAGCACACCGGCGAAATACGCGACTAAGGGAATGGCGGGAAAGTGCATTCTGAAGGCGGCAGTGGAGGATCTGTTGCCCCACTCAATTGTGCATCGGCAAAAGATGGGATTTCCAACGCCTTGGGCCTATTGGCTTGCGGGATCATCCCTGGATAGCCTGCGCAGCCTACTGATGGAACCACGAACGTTGCAGCGCGGACTCGTTCGCGCCGAAGCCCTCAGGCAGTTGTTCGCCGAGCACACGGCAGGGCATCGCGATCACGGCAATCGCATCTGGCGTTTACTGAATCTGGAGCTGTGGTTCAGGGGGTGTGTGGAGGGTGAGGCGATGGCAGATTGGGTCCAGCCGGGCAGCGTGGTGGCATATCGATGAATATCTTTCCTGTGGCCGAGTTTTCGCGTTGCTGCAAATCAGTTCTCAACTATCCAGCCTTATCTGAAGATGCAGGCACGTTTTCGCCAGTCTCGGCTGAGGTCCGTCACCGATGACTACCGCCGAGAGCCGTGCCGATGCCCCCTCGGGATCCATTGCAATGGTAGTGTCCGCTCATCGCGGAGGTGTCGAAGTCGTGGAGCGTTGGGCCGATGAATGGCGCAATCTATGCGACGAGGCTGTCGACGATCAGCCCTTCTATCGCCCGGAATGGATCGCCGCGCATATCAGGGCCTTCAATCCGCAAGCCAAGATTGTTCTGCTCACCGTCAGCTGCGATGAAAAGCTGCTGTTTGTGCTTCCTCTGTTACAGGAATGGTCGACATTCAGTGGTGTTCTATTGCGCAAGCTTCGAGGGCCGGTAAACAGTCACTCCTGCCGCTTTGACGCGGTGCGTCACTCGAGCTCTCAAGGAGACGCCGCGGTTATTGCAGCCTGGAACCATCTGCAGAACCTTCCTGGCTGGGATCTGCTGGAGCTGCATCACGTACCCGAAGGAGGTACGATCTCCGCGCTGGTGCTTGCGGCCAGCAACAGCGGGGTTCACACTGCGCAAGTGCCGATGCGGCGTAATCCGTATGTTCCCATTCCGGCGGATCCTACCGACCTCAAAAAGCTTCCTGTCAATGCACGCTTGAGAGGCAAGTTGCGCCACATCCGCCGCGAACTTGACAGCCAGGGCGGACTGAAGTTCCTGCGAGTTGATAAGGCGGACCGATCCGTCCTTGATCGTTTCTATGAACTGGAATCGGCCGGCTGGAAGGGAACGGAAGGAAGCGCTATCGCGTGCCATCCTGAGATTCGACAGTTCTACGACGAAATCTCCCAAGCTGCAGAACGCTTTGGATATTTATGCGTGTATTCCCTGGAACTCAACGGAGAATTGTTGGCGTCGCATTTCGGTTTGTCGCTCCGGGGCCGCTACTTTTCTCCGAAGATTGCTTACAACGAGAAGTTCCCGCAATACGCCCCCGGCCACCTCATCGTGAGTGAAATCCTGCAAGATTGCGCGTCCAGAGGCATTTCGGAATACGACATTACCGGTGTTGACGATGAGTGGAAGATGAAATGGGCGTCCGCGACCCGGGCTAAATTCATGTACTTTGTTTTCCGCCATGGGCTTCCAGGCAGGTTGGCGCACGCGCTCAGGTTCCGCATAAGACCGGCAGTTAAGAAGCTGGTCCGACGTTGAAATCGTGCCCCGGTTGCTTGACCTCGGCCCGGCGCCGAAGTTGAATTTTGATGGTGTATATCGTAGGATCGTCTCCTTGCCAGTTGCTCCTGTCGAAATCGGCATGGCACTCTTCCAATCGTTCCGACATGCCATCAAGATTGAACGCTTTTAAAGACAAGATTGATGTCCAGAGTCTTTGATCATCTCGCATATTCAACCCGAGTACTGCTCGGCAGGATTAATGCGGGCCAAGGACTGACCCTCCTTTCCGAAGGCCGATTTCTGGTGTCATATTCTAGATCTGGCGGTACGCGGAACCGGTTTCTCATCGGCAACCTGCGTGAAACAGGAATAGCCCTGGCCAAGAAGATCGTCCCCGGACGCTTAATCCAGGAGGTCCGTCGCTACCGCGGGTTCAAGAAATCCGAGCGGCCGATTTATCTCAAGCTTAGGATCGCAAGCAAGCTTGGTCTGCGCTCGCGCAAGGTTCCGGGAGGAGCTCGCTCTTTCGTCTTTGTCTGTTTCGGCAACATCATGCGTAGCCCAATGAGTGAGGCTTTTTTCAGGGAGGCGATCGCGCGCCATCCCAGCATCGACGTGAATATTGCTTCAGCCGGACTCAACGCAACTCCGGGTAGGCCCGCTCATCCCTGGGCCATCGCCGCAGCGCAGGATTTCGGGATCTCTCTCGCGAGCCATCGAGCCACATTGTTGACTCGTACGATGGTCGATGAGGCGGATGCCATCCTGGCAATGGACTTTCAGAATCAAGTGGATTTGTTGTCGCGCTACCCCGATGCCGCCGGTAGGTTTTTTCTGCTCGGGGCATACTCGGGAACAGATCGTCCCATCGAAATTCAGGACCCGTTTTTCGGGGACTTGGACGAAACGCGTCGCTGTTACCGGCTGCTGCAGACTTGTACACAAAACCTTGCCGACAGCCTCGATGCAATCAGGACACAAAGCACGGCTACATCGAGCGGAGCACGGTGAAGCGGCCAGTTCTGATCGTCGGAGCTGTGCCGCGTATCACGATTCCGATCGCGCGTTCGCTGCACAAACAAGGTGTGCGGGTCGAGGTCGCGTCCTTTTCAGGTGTCGAGCTCCCTCCCCGGTCTCGTGCCGTTTCCGATTTTGTCCGTCTGCCCAGCCCGGAGCATCAGACGGATCGTCAGTCGCCCACCTTCCTGGAATGTCTAACGCGGCTGATTTCGCAACGCCAGTACGACATGCTGATTCCAGTGAACGACCCGGCTCTGGCCCTCGTCTCAGAACACGACGGTCGTCTGCGCGAGTTGCTCTACGTTGCCTGTCCACCACCTCAAGTAGTCCAGAGGGTCCTCAATAAATCGCTAACACTGGATTTCGCCCGCAGGGCGGGAATCCACGTGCCGTCAACCTACCGTGTCTCAAATGTTTCTGAATTAGAGATACTCTCCAATCAGCTTCGATTCCCCGTGGTCGCCAAGCCCTACCACAAGAGCAGCGAAATGGATTTCAAGGTCCGCTATTTCCAGACGTACGAATTGCTCTACCAGGCACTAGCGGATGACGACCAGCTCGGCAGCAGACTTCTGCTGCAGGAATTCGCCAAGGGAGACGGCGTTGGGATCGAAATGCTGATACACCACGGTGAATTAGTTGCGATCTTCCAGCACCGTCGACTGAAGGAGCTTCCTGCCAGCGGAGGGGTGGCTGCCGTGGCCATTGCCGAGCCGCCTGAAGCGATGCTCGTCGACCAGGCCCTCGCATTGTTGCGCGTTCTAGAATGGGAAGGCGTTGCGATGGTCGAGTTTCGCTATGATCGCACGCAGCACCAGAGTTCCTTGATGGAAGTGAACGGCCGCTACTGGGGAACCTTGGCGCTTGCCATCCAAGCCGGCGTGGACTTTCCTTGGTATGAATGGCAGATCGCTCACGGCGAAAAGCCTTCGGTGCCCCTCAATTATTCAATTGGGGCACGCTGGCGCTGGAGTGCAGGCTACATCGCCCGCTGGCATGGACTGGCCAGAAGCTCAGCCAGGAAGGTGCTTAAACATCCGGCCGTGCTGAAAGAATTGGTGCCTTCCTTCGCGGACCTAGGCACCCGCGATGCGCTGTGGGACTCCGCCGATCCCATGCCGGCAATCGTTGAACTGCTGCGAACAGTGAAGGATTTGGTCGTATCCGACATCAAGGCGATCCTGCGGGCGTTGCGGCCCGCGCGTCGAGGCCATACGTAACCTGGAGAGAAGGGAGAAACACGAGTGGCATCTTACGCACGAAAACCGCCATGATAGCCTTCCGTACGAACCGCGGCTTCGGGTGGCTGGCGAGGGTCGCTAAGCTCCGCTGCGGTTGCCGAAATCGAGGAAGCGTGGGGTACTGCGGTGCAGACCTTCGGTTATACGCTGAGCAAGGACTTACCGGCTCAGGAGGCACGCCACTGGGCCGCTGGGCGTGGCGGGCAGGAGAAGGATGTATTTTCACTTCCCGCTTTCTACTGTTGATCCTGCACCGTGTCTTCTTCGGCAACATTCCGTGTCCGGTCTGTTTTTCCCCTGGTTCGTCTGATGCCGACGTTTATCTTGTGAAGCATCTCCCATGCCGTTGCTGGAAGATTGCGTCGGAGCCACGATTTGCTTCGTCCGGCATAGTGTTGCGCCTGGAGATAGGCTGCTCCGGCGCTGAAGGGTCTGGCAAAACTAAGATCCAGGTAATGTCCGGCCTGAGCGCCCCATTTTGCCTTGTATCCTGGTTCTCCTCCGAGAAAATCGTACGTTCGCACGCCCTGGGCAATCAGTTCCTGAATCACTCGTGCGCGCAGCAAATAACCGACACTGTCGGTTGAATACTCTCGATCATACCCTTCCTGCAATTGCGAAACTGTGTTGCGGAAGCGGAACCCGAACTGCGCTGCTGCGGCTTTTCCGTTCAATTCAAGAAGCCAGAATTCCAGCAGGCCTTGAGCCAGAAGCAAGCGTCCAACGTCGAAATAGAACTGGCGGCGCGCGGCCGACTCGAAGCTTCCCGGCTGGCCGGTGCTCTGCCAGCGCTTCTGATGCAGGTTAAATAATGCTTCCAAACAAAGAGGCAGTTCGGAATCGCTTGCGCACTTATAAAAGCGCGCCTGATATTTCTTTTCCAGCCGCTTGCTGTAGTACGCTATTTTCCCGCGCTCTTTAGCCGAAAGCCCCTGCAGATACTCCTCCCATGTCGCTGGCAGTGCGATGGCCGAAGCCGGGATCTGCTTCTCGATTGCCACCCACTTTTTCCGTCCGAGCAATTGCCGCAATGCGTTGGCCCCCGGCGACTGCGGAGGCAGCGTATTGAGTTCACCGAAATCCCAGGAGTTCCGTTCACTCTCCAGAAAATCCAGAACTGATGCCGCGAACCTGTCTTCAAATCCCGGCCTGACCGGCAGGTCAAGGTTGTCCGAGTCTTTGCTGCCGTCGCCCATCAGCCGCAACTGCCGAAGGTGAATGGTCCTTGCTGCTCGGAATAGTGTTAAAGAGAAGGGCGCCAAGGCGATCAGGCGCGAATCCGCGAAGAAGCCGGCCACCAGCAACTCCTGATCTTTCCCGAAACTCCGCCACCAGGACATCAGCCATTCCGGCGTCGAGAACGTCGTCGCCTGGGGATAGTTCGCCAGCAGCTCTTCCCAGCTTGCACCAATCGTCTGCAGTTCGTCGAGGCTGCGGTAGGTTCGGATCTCCAGTCTGTTATCACCCATGATAAGACCGCTTTTTTGTACCAAGAGATATGAGACCCTTCGTTGGGATCAACTCCGCCTACCAAATCCTCGACTCGGTCACTTGCTTTTGTCCACCGCAGGGACTGGAAGCAGACTGAACACTACGCCTATCCCGTGCGGTTCCAGTTCAATCTCCTGTTCGCATGTTTTGCGCTCAAGATCATAAAGCGCGATGTGGGAGGGCTTGTGCCGGTGGGAGTAGCCATTTCTGATCCAGGCTACATTCTCGACGAACTTGGTGGGACGGACTCGCGTGAAGCCTACCCACAACCAGCGTTCATCCAGCGGAAGCACGCCACGGCACCAGCCCAGAACCTGTCCGGACTGTCCACTCATCTGATTCAGGTCAATCGTCTCTTCAACCTGCAGGGTTTTGCAGCTGGCGATGACGATGTGGCCATCGACGGTGGTGAAATAGATTCTGTCTCCGAAAATGTAGCCATCATGAGGCCTCTGCACCGCGATATCGATGCGGGGACCGGGGCTGGTCAGGCAGATCGCGTCGCGCTGATGCAAGCGCGTGACCCAGACTTCCTGGTCGAGCACAAACACGTGATTCGGGTGCGACCGGTGGGGCTTGGTCGTGGGGACCTTGCGATAATCCGTCTGTCGCGAGAATCTTGCCCAAGGATCTTCGCCTAGCACACTCCATTCCCTGACCAGTCTTCCCGTCGTTGTGATCTCTAGCACCATATCGAGCCCGGTCACTGCAACCAGAAGCGTTCCCTGCTGCGTGGGACAAACATGATGGAGATCGTTGAAGCAGGGCAGGGAAATGTAGTGATCGAGCCGAAAACTGGGGAGCTCGTAGACCAGCACCTCGGTGGATGTACAGGTGTAAAGCTTATCACCCTGGAGCGTGGCCGACTTAAAGAGAACGGCCGGCAGCACATCGGAACAGACTTCAGGCGGGGAAACGTACTCCAAACGGGCGCGAGACTGATTGTTTACAGGGTCGAGTTCGATCAGAAGAGCTTGCTCGCACGATTGCCATTCTTCCAGCTTGCGGAAAACCATGCTTCTCAGCCGTCCTCCCACCACGTAGAAGCTATTCATGCAGACGCTCCGGCTGACAGATGTTTCCTCCTTCGTTTCGCTGGCCGATCTGCTGTTGACATTGGAGTCGGTGCCATGCACGGCCATGCGACGAGGAACTTTCTCAGCCACGCTGGCCGGACTTTAGAATAGCAGGTTCGATATGCTCGCTAAGCCGCAGCAAGAAGCCCTTTTCGCAAGCATGGCGCTGATGCCAGCAGGCCGGAAAGTAACGGATTCCTGCTATTGCGCCTCGACGGTACTTTTTCCCGCGACGGTCGATAGCGCCCGCACATGGAAGACAATCTTGACAGGGTGTTAATGGGATCGGATTCTAGCTTCTCGCTCGGCTGATGGGCTAATTCCTGTAAGGATGCACGCAGTGAGCGTGTGCGGAGTGCTTCACGGGAGCCGACGGGAGCCGAAAGGCCTCTTGACAGAAGTGTTCCTTCCGATAAGATACACCACCGCGAAACTCCCTGGTAGTTTTTGTTTCACCTTTCGAGCCAAAGTCCGCACAAATCAATGTCATCGTTCTGGTCAGGGACGCCAAAGGGAACTTCTTATGAAAAATTTTCCTAGGAACGCAGACTCCGAGAAAACTGAAGGAGCACGACGAATCGATTTGTCGACGGTGACAGAGTGCTTCACTCTCGTGTTTGCCTTTTGGACGCTTGCTGCCAACACCGCCGTAGTTGCTCACTTATCATTTCGAACGTTGTCGAGAATTGGGCCTTTTGCAGTGGCTGCCGGCGTCGTTTGCGGCCTCTTCATCGCAGACCACCCGTTCATTTTGAGCAGCAGGTCCAGATCTTTGCGCAGGCGCAGCGCTCAAACTGGAAATGGCTTGTTGCTACCATTGCCATAATCGGCTTGCGGAACCCCAGCTATCCTGTATTCTGGCCCGCTTGCTTTTTCTTTTTGGTGATGTCAGCGGCCAAACTGTGGGAAGGCCACGTGAGCGGCCCCGGGATTTTTGATCCAGTCTGAGAGTGAGTTTCCGGCAAAATCGAGGACCAGGAAGGGAGATTTGCCGTGAGACGAAAGCGATTTTCGGTGGAGCAGATCGTAGCGATCCTGAAGGCCGAGGTCGGGATTCCTGTGGCGGACTTGATCCGCCAGGCGGGAGTCTCGGAGCAGACGTTCTATCGCTGGAAGAAGCAGTACGTTGGGCTGGAGGTGGACCAGGTCCGTCAGTTGCGGCAAGTGCAGGAAGAGAACGTGCGCTTGAAGCGGTTGGTGGCGGGGCTGATCTTGGACAAGACGATGCTACAGGATGTGCTGGCAACAAAATTGTGAAGCCCTCGCGGTGCCGCCCCAGCGTGACTTACCTGCGTGTGCATTACCGGGTGAGCGAGCGACGGGCCTGCCGGGTTTGCCGGCTCGATCGAGGGACCTGCCGTATCGGAGCTGCTTGAATCCGAGGACAGAACTGCGGTTGCGTATGCAGGAGATTGCCAAAGTACGGGTAGGTTACGGGTATCATAAGATCCGCGTGTTGCTGAACCGCGAGGGCTGGAACGTCAGTCGCTACTTGGCGTATCGACTGTATTGCGAAGAAGGCTTAGCACTACGGCCGCGCCGCAGTCATCGGCGCCGAGCGGCGGCACAACGCCGAGAACGATTTCGTTCTACGGCTTCGAATCAGGTCTGGAGCCTCGATTTCGTGGCCGATCAGTTAGCGGATGGACGGCGCTTTCGTGCTTTGACGGTGGTGGACATTTGTGCCCGAGAAAGCCTGGCGATTGAAGCTGGGCAGAGTTTGAAGGGAGAGGACGTAGCGATGGTGCTGAATCGGATCACGTTGCAACTAGGAGCACCCAAGCCTCAGTGAACACCCAAAAGCGGCCATACAAGAACACCTGAAAAGCGGCCATACTTTCAGAAGAAACGTCCAGGACATTGACAGCAGCGGGAGGGTTAGTAGCCTCTCGCAACATGGCGAAT
>Ga0187853_10000522_pt1 | contig 40293 bp, 33 predicted proteins | sample June2016WEW_6_10_2_FD_132417 | JGI IMG/M metagenome (GOLD analysis project Ga0187853, IMG submission 132417) | Peatland microbial communities from SPRUCE experiment site at the Marcell Experimental Forest, Minnesota, USA - June2016WEW_6_100 | ecosystem: Environmental > Terrestrial > Soil >... | reverse complement strand
GCCGGATCGGTTCCTAACCGGTCGGCTCGTCTTTTATATCAAGAAATACCATTGATTGCAGAAACATACCTATCTCTTTATGCCCAGTAATGTTCGCAGCCTTGACAGGATTATTACTTGTGTGAAATTGGGTGCGCTACGCAGGGCGCTTCGAAGCGCTGATGGATGAAAGAAATATCCCGGCTGAATTGGATCGATCCATATTTGAATCCGCCACAGGTTGCCTGCTTTGCAGTGAGGCCACACCTGAACATTGCCATCGCAGCCTGGTAGCCGAGCGATTAGCCAGGCATTGGCCTGAATTGGAAGTCATTCATTTGGAATAAAGCTGTTCGCGTTTGCCAACCCGGGCTGGCACTTAGAGACTCTGCCCAACAACCATATAGACGGGACATGGCACTTTGGTTCTCTGCGAGCAAATTGTCAAATTGAGTACAGAAGCTGTTTTAATACCGGACATATTCTCCAACACATGTCAAAGTCGACTGTTTTCCCATAAGAGGCAGGAAGAATAATTCCCTTCTTACTATAAATATTAAGAGGAGGAAGGGTTTTATTCTTTTTCTATATGTCGATTTGTGTTCTTTTCGGTAAACCCATTTTCGTTCCGGCTTGTCCGGGTCAGGAGATCGCATGGAAGCATTCGAAGCCATTCAGAAACGCAGGAGCGTTCGGAAGTTCACCGGCGATATCATCCCGCGCGAGCATCTGGAGAAGATCGTGGATGCCGGCAGGTTGGCTGCCACGGGCAGCAACCGCCAACCCTGGGATTTCATCGTGGTCACGGACCAGGCCATGATCGAACAGCTTACTGTGGTTGGAAAATGGATGAGAAAGGCCGGAGCAATCATCGCCGTGGTAGTCGATCCATACTCCCGCTGGTGGCTGGAGGATGGTTCCGCCGCAATCCAGAACATGCTGATTGCCAGCACCGCCCTGGGGTATGGCTCCTGCTGGGTGGAAGGGGATGCCTTGCCTCGTGAAGAACAATTTAAAACCCTCCTGTATATTCCCAAAGGTAAACGATTGCTGGCCCTGGTTCCGGTGGGGGTGCCGGCGGAATGGCCAACCATCGAGAAGCGCCCGCTGGACAGCGTCCTGCACTGGCAAGTGTATTAATCCCTCTTTGTGCCTTATCTGGCCACATTTTTTTGTAATCTGGCATGTCAGGAGTCCGAAGCCTGGAGACTTCGGACTTCCTTTTTACCAGCAAACCGGATTTCACCCTTCGGAATGCAATCAGGTCAGATTTTATGCATGCGCAACATTACTGGCCTGATGGTGTTGTAAAAATGATTCTCCAGAATAATGCAATGCATATATATTTTTTGTCAAAAAGGGCACGCGGAATATAAAGGTTAATAAGGAAACAGGAAAAGGATTTAATGGATACTGTCAATCTGGATCAATCCATACAGGTACTACAAGACCACAAGGACCAATGGGCCTGCCTGCCAATCCCGGAAAAAATTGCCCTGCTAGAAGAAATCCGCCGGCGGTTGGCAGAAAAAAGCCAGGCCTGGGTGGAGGCCTCCGTGCGGGGAAAACAGATGCAAATGCATGCCCCGGAAGAAGGCGAGGAATGGACGGGCGGTCCATGGACGTTGGCTGAAGGGATCAACGGCTACATCGACACCCTGGGCGCTTTGGAACACGGCCGGATGCTCATGCCCAAAAAAATCCACAATCTCCCCAATGGACAGCTGGCAGCCCGGGTGTTCCCCAATACCATCCTCGACAAAATAATGCTGAATGGCATAACTGCCGAAATCTGGATGCAGCCCGGCGTGACACAGGCCAATCTGACCGGAAGTATGGCGGCTTTTTACCAACAAAAAAAACCGTCGGGAAAAGTTGCTCTTATATTGGGTGCAGGCAACGTGGCCGGCATTCCGCCGCGCGATCTGCTGTACCGGCTCTACAGCCTGGGACACGTGGTGATCCTGAAAATGAGCCCGATCAATGATTACCTCGGACCAATCTTCGAAGATATCTTTGCCCCCTTTGTCCAAGCTGGCTACCTGCGCTTCTCCTATGGCGGCGGGGAGGTGGGGAATTACCTGGTCCACCACCCCGGTGTGGATGAGATTCACATGACCGGTGGTGTCCACACCTATCAGGCCATCCTGTTCGGCAGCGGCCCGGAAGGCGCAGAGCGCAAGCGCCAGAACCAGCCTTTTCTAAAAAAGCCTTTTACAGGGGAATTGGGGGGTGTCACCCCCACGATCATTGTCCCGGGCAAGTGGACAAAAGCCGATATCCGCTACCAGGCTGAGAACGTGGCCACGATGAAGCTGCAAAACGCCGGCTGCAATTGTGTGGCCTCGCAGGTATTGGTCATGTCTGAAAGCTGGGAGCAGCATAATGAGTTCCTCGAGGCGGTCCGCCAGCTGATGCAGGAATTGCCAGCCCGCCCATCCTATTACCCCGGCACTGCTGAACGCGCTAACGAGGCCGTAAGAATCCACCCGGAGGCTGAATTATTTTCGGGCGATGTGCCGCGTACCCTCATACTTGGTTTAGACCCGCAGGCCGGGGAGGAACTATGTTTCCAGCAGGAATTATTCAGCCCGGTGCTGGCCCAGATCGACCTGCCCGGGAAGAATAACGCCGACTTTTTGCACAACGCGGTCCGGTTCTGCAACGAGAAACTGTATGGCACCCTGGGCGCGACCATCCTCATCCACCCAAAAACAATGAAACAACTCGGCCCGGATTTCGAAGCCGCCCTGACCGCTTTACACTATGGAGCAATCGGCATTAACATCTGGAACGCCTCTGCCTTCCTGCTTGTGCAGGCCACCTGGGGCGCTTTCCCCGGTTCCACCATCGATGCCATCCAAAGCGGGTTTGGTATAGTAGGAAATTCCTTCATGTTCGACAAACCTGAGCGGACCGTGGTGCGCGGTTCTTTCTATCCGTTCCCGCGCACCTGGCTGCACGGCGACCCAGCCTTCCTGCCCAAGCCGCCCTGGTTCCTCACCAACAAAACCGCCCACATCACAACGCGCGGGGTTGCAAAAATCACCATGGATCCTAAGTGGAGATACCTGCCGGGCATACTCTGGTCTGCGCTGAAAGGCTAGTTGCCCCTGGAATGAAAAGAATCCGGTTCTTCAAAAGAACCGGGTTCTTGTTTATTCAAGCACAAAATTATCGATCAGCCGGGTTTTCCCAAAATACACCGCCATCGAGAGCAGGGCCTTGCGGCGGACCGTTTCCAGTTCCTCCAGTGTATCGTAATCCGCACAGGAGACATATTGCAGGCGCGCCAGCGGCTCGCTAGCGACTTTTTCGCGCACCAGTGAGCGTAGTTTATCGGCTGCGCGTTCGCCGGAATCATAGGCAGATCTAGCCGCATTCAGGGAGAGGAAGAGCACGGTCGCGGCCTGGCGTTCTTCAGGGTTAAGATAGATATTCCGGCTTGACAAGGCCAGCCCATCCGGCTCGCGCACGATGGGGCAGACTACAATGTCGATCGGGAAATTCAGGTCCTTCACCATCTGCCGGATGACGGCTGCCTGCTGGGCATCCTTCTGGCCAAAATAGGCTTTATCCGGCCCGACCGCGTTGAACAGTTTGGTTACGATGGTCGTCACGCCCCTGAAATGTCCCGGGCGGGCTTCTCCCTCCAGCGGGCGCGTCAGGCCTTCCACGGCAACCCATGTCTGGAACCCGGGCAGGTACATTTCCTCCGGCGTGGGCGTCCAGACCAACTCCACGCCGGCGGCTTCCAGTTGGGCCAGGTCACGTGGCAGGTCACGCGGATATTTTGCCAGGTCTTCGTTCGGCCCAAACTGGGTCGGGTTGACAAAGATACTCGCAACCACGCTGGCACATTCTGAGCCTGCGCGCAGTGCCAGGGATACGTGCCCGGTGTGCAAATAACCCATGGTGGGAACGAAGCCAACCATACCGGATAAGGTTCGCCGCGCCGCTCGTAAATCTGCAAAAGTCGTTACCGTTTGCATGGAATTTCCCTTTTTGTCCCTATTGACAATTCTTCTTTTTTCGCTACACTAATATTAATCATTTCTTCCGGGCAATGGGAATTCCCTTGAAAGGGCCATTCCCCAACCATCATTTCTTCAGGGAAAAGAGAATAAGAAATGCCTGCTCTAAATCGCGTACAGTTGATTGGCCGTCTCGGCAAAGATCCCGAGAGCCGCGCCACACCCACCGGTAAGAAGGTGACCCAATTCAGCCTGGCAGTCAGCGACCGCTGGAAATCTGCAGAGGGAGAAACCAAGGAACACACCGAATGGGTCAATATCGAAGCCTGGGGACGGCTGGGCGAAATTTGCCAGCAATACCTGCATAAAGGCAAACTGGTTTTCCTGGAAGGCCGCTTGAGGACCGATAAGTTTGATGATAAAAGCGGCGAGACCAAATATTTCACCAAAGTTGTGGCTCTGTCCATGCAAATGTTGGATCGCAAACCGGAGGAAGAGCCGGTTTCAACTCTGGAGGAGGAAGCAGGGGAATACGAGGCCTGAAATAGCTACAGGCTCGAACGGATGTGCACGATATCGCCGTCTTTGACGATATATTCCCTGCCTTCCAGCCGCAGTTTGCCCTTGGCCTTGGCCTCGGTCATACCGCCTAAATCGATCAAATCCTGATATGCCACCACCTCGGCTCGCACAAAACCATGCGCCAGGTCCGTATGGATTTCACCGGCTGCTTCAACCGCCGTGGCATGCCGGCGGGTCGTCCAGGCCCGTACCTCATCTTCGCCAACGGTGAAAAAGGACTGCTGGTCAAGCAAGTCATATGAAATGCTGACCATGCGGTTTAGCGACAATTCGGTGATGCCATATTCCGCCATAAAGACCGTTGCGTCATCCAGCGGAAGTTGGGCGATTTCCATCTCCAATTTGCCCTGCAAAGCGACAATCGGGGTATCAATCTTGATATCCGGGGCAGCCTGACCCTCCCCCAAATTCAACAGCACCAGGATGGGTTTGCGCGTCAGCAATCCAAATCCGGAAAGGAATTTCTCCTCCTCATTTGAAATCTCCACCCCGCGCAAGGGTTTCTCGGCGGAAAGGACTTCATGCAGGCGGGTGAAAAGCGCCGTCTGGCGTTCATTCAACACCTTGTCTGTGCCGCCTTTTTTGCGTTCTTCAACCAGCCGTTCCAATTTACGCTCGACAGCAATCAGGTCATTGAGCAGGAGTTCCCCGTTCATTGAGGTAATATCGCGTCCAGGGTCCACGCTACCGGAGGGAAGAGGCACATTATCATCCCTAAAACAGCGCACCACATGGATCAGTCCCTCCATTTGCGCCAACTGGTTCAGCAGCGCGCCGGGGAACCCAGACTTGGCCGCGCCGCTATCCAGCCCGGCGATATCGGCGTAGGTCACTTTGGCATAAATGGTTTTGTTCGGCTTGAACATGGCCGAAAGTTTATCCACGCGCGCGTCTGGGACATCCACCACTGCGGTGTGAATTTCGATGCGTCCCGCCGAGGCAGTGGTTGGTGCATTGCCGCGTGTCAGGGCGTTGAAAATGGTTGTCTTGCCGGATTGGGGAAAGCCGATAATTCCTAATTTCATCATTATCCTTTTTAGATGTGGTAAAATCTGGGCGTTAGCCGGAGTGGCGGAACTGGCAGACGCGCACGACTCAAACTCGTGTTCCCTTACGGGATTGTGGGTTCAATTCCCACCTTCGGCATTATATCAACAAAAAGTCCTCTTGTCGGGGACTTTCGATCCTTCGCGAGACCGCCATCCAGGTGATCCCGCGATTTTTATTCTGGACAAGACTACAAGCGTCTGACAAGTATTATTACGGACAGATGCGATAAAATAGGGTAGAACCTGCCTGAACCAATTCATTAACCCGGAGGAATAACCATGCCTGGATTGAATGATATATTGGCCCTCATCCTAGCCGGGGGGCGCGGTTCACGCCTCTATCCATTGAATAAACTCCGCTCGAAACCGGCCGTACCAATTGCCGGAAAATACCGGCTTATTGATATTCCCATTAGTAACTGCATCAACTCCGGCATCTATCGGATTGACGTGCTTACCCAGTTCAACTCACACTCCCTTCACCGTCACATCACCCAAACCTACAACTTTGACACCTTCCACACCGGTTTTGTCGAGATCCTGGCGGCCGAGCAAACCCCCGAATCCACCGATTGGTACCAGGGAAATGCGGACGCGGTACGCAAACAGATATTCCAAATTCATTCATCCCGGGCCAAATACACGCTCATCCTGAGCGGGGATCACCTCTATCGCATGGATTACGGCCCAATGGCCCAATACCATTGGGAGCATGATGCAGATATCACGGTAGCCGTCCAACCGGTCAGGCGCGCAGACGCTCCCAGCCTGGGTATCCTTAAACGAAACCAGGATGGCGGTATCACCGATTTCGTCGAAAAACCCCAAGACCCCGATACATTGTCCAAATTCGTCAGCCGAGCCGACGAGCAGCGTCCCTTCCTCTGCTCGATGGGCATCTATTTTTTCAAAACAGAAACCTTGATAAATCTGCTAACCGAGAACCCCGGTTTTGATGATTTCGGCGGAGATGTCATCCCGTATGCCATCAAGAATTCCACCGTCTGCGGCTATGATTTTGACGGCTACTGGCGCGACATTGGTACCATCCGCTCCTTCTACGAAACCAACCTGGATCTGGCGACTGCCAGCCCTGCCTTCAATTTTTATGATACCAAGAACCCAATCTACACACACTCCCGGCTCCTGCCCGGTTCCACAGTGGAGGATAGTCTGCTGAAAGATGTGCTCCTGGCCGAAGGCTGCCGCATCCAGAAGGCCGAGATCACCCACTCGGTTATCGGCGTACGCAGCGTGATCTCCTCCGGGACGGTCATCAAGGATAGTGTCATCATGGGTGCTGATTACTACTCCTCCGAGCACCCTGCGCAGCCGCCGATCGGTATCGGCCCGAACTGCCACATAGAAGGTGCCATTATTGACAAGAATACCCGCATTGGCGCAGGTGTGGTCATCCACCCGTTCCCGGCTGGTACAGAAATCAACACCGCAAACTGGACCGTCCAGGATGGTATTGTTGTCATCCCAAAGGATGCTGTCATCCCACCCGGCACATGTATCGAGATCGAAAAAGCCTGAAATTTTTCCAGACAAAAAGCATACAAACAAAGGAGCAGTTTGCTTGACGAAGAAAACCTCTTCCCAGAAAAATGAATTTCCTGCCCCGCTCCCAAACGAAGACTGGCATGCCCTTTCAGCAAAAGAGGTGCTCGAGCATCTCGAAGTACGCAAAAATGGGCTGACCAGTTCCGAAGTCACCAGACGACAGGACCAATATGGCTTCAATCAGTTAACCGAAGCGCCCCGCCCGGGTTTTCTGAAACTGCTCTGGGAACAGTTCAACAATTTCATAGTCATGCTGCTCATCGTGGCAGCGGTGGTCTCGGCGATGCTCGGTGAGTGGGTGGATGCATCTGCCATCATCACCATCGTCCTGTTGAACGCCATCCTGGGCATCATTCAGGAAAGGCGTGCCGAGCAGGCCCTGGCAGCCTTGAAGAACCTAGCCTCCCCGGAAGCACGTGTGTTGCGCGACGGGCATCATGTCACGGTTACTTCGCGCGAGCTGGTACCGGGTGATATCGTTTACCTGGAGGCCGGCAACCATGTCCCGGCAGATGTACGCCTGATGGAAGCGGTTAATCTTCAAGTGGAGGAGGCCGCGCTGACCGGTGAAAGCCACCCGGCCCAGAAGAACGCGGCCATGATATTAGAAAAAAACGTCCCATTGGGCGATCGTAAAAATACCACTTTCATGGGAACGATGGTTACTTACGGGAGAGGGCACGGTGTAGTCATCGGGACCGGCATGCGCTCGCAACTCGGCTTGATCGCCAGGATGCTCGAAGGCGTGGACCAGGAGGAAACCCCACTACAGAAACGTCTGGACCAGCTGGGCAGGACCCTAGGTTGGGGAGCGCTGGCAGTTTGTGCGATCGTCTTTATCGTCGCGGTCATTGAAAATACCAACCTCGGCTTGTTGACGGCTGCCGGGGGTGGTTTCCTGGTTTACCTCAAAGCCGCAAAAACCGAACTGGTGGATTTTTTCATCATTGCCGTCAGCCTGGCCATCGCAGCTGTACCGGAAGGTTTGCCCGCAGTGGTAACCATCAGTCTGGCGCTGGGGATGCGCGAGATGATCCACCGGCATGCCCTGATTCGGCGGCTCTCCTCGGTGGAAACCCTCGGTTCGGCTACTGTCATTTGTTCCGACAAGACTGGCACACTGACCCAGAATGAAATGACGGTCACGCGAGTCTGGGTGGATGGGGAGTTCATCAACGTAACCGGTTCGGGGTACTCCCGTCAGGGTGAATTCCAGGTGGGCAGCAAAACCATCGATCTGCATAAATACCCGGGCGTCGAGACCGCTCTCTGGGTGGGCGCCCTCAACAATGACGCGCAGCTCGAAGTGGTCGAGGGTGACGATCCATCCTACCGGATCGTGGGCGACCCGACCGAAGGCGCACTGCTGATCGCGGCCGCCAAGGCGGACGCCTACCACGTCGATCTACACAAAGCCTATCCGCGTCAAGACGAGGTCCCTTTTGACTCGGAACGCAAACGCATGGTCACCATTCACGATATCACGAAGCCCGACCCAAAAGACGTGTCTCCATTCAAGGATGGCAAATTGCGCGGTTGGGATGTGATTGCAGTCAAAGGCGCTCCCGACCTGATCCTCGACCTGTGCACATCCTATCAGACAATGGAAGACAAAACCCAGCAAATGAACGCGGCCACCCGGCAACGCGTCCTGGACGCAAACGACGCCATGACCGAGGCGGCCCTGCGCGTGTTGGGCCTGGCCTACCGGGTGGTGGAAGAGGCCCCCCGGGCCGAGAGCGTTGCCGTGGAGATTCTGGAAAAGGATCTGGTCTTTGTGGGCCTGGTCGGGATGATTGATCCACCCCGCAGCGAAGTCAAAAACTCTATGGAAAAGGCCGCACATGCAGGCATCCGCACAATCATGATCACCGGCGATTATCCAAACACCGCCCGGGCGGTTGCCCAGGAAATCGGGCTGTTGCGACCCGGTCACGCGGTCCTGACCGGCGCGGACCTGGACCGGATGAGCGACGACATCCTGAAAAACGAGATCGAGCAGGTGGACGTCTTTGCCCGTGTTTCTCCCGAACATAAGATGCGCATCGTGGATGCTCTCCAGGCCAATGGAGAAGTGGTCGCCATGACCGGTGACGGTGTCAACGATGCCCCCGCCATCAAGCGAGCCAATATAGGCGTAGCCATGGGTATCACCGGCACGGACGTGGCCAAGGAAACCGCCGACATGGTGTTGACAGACGACAACTATGCTAGCATTGTGGAGGCGGTCGAGCAGGGGCGCGTAATCTACAGCAATATCCGCAAATTCGTCTATTACCTGCTCTCCTGCAACATCGCCGAGATCCTGATCATCTTCCTGGGGACGCTGATCACTAAAAACTCTCCATTAACGGCCATACAATTGCTATGGCTTAACCTGGTTACCGACGGCGCACCTGCACTGGCGCTCGGAACGGAGAAAGGCGACCCAGATATTATGTCCCAGCCACCCCGACCACCCAGGGAACCCATCATCAACCGGTTCATGCAGGTTGGCATTCTCACACAAACCATTGCGATCGCTTCGGTTTCGTTGGCAGCTTATTTCATCGGTTTAATATGGTTCCCCACGCACATCGAAGCAGCTGAGACCATGGCCTTTGTGACCCTGTCCGCTTCCGAGCTTTTCCGGGCTTTCACCTCCCGCTCGGAGCGCTATCCTCTGTTTAAAATTGGTGTTTTCAATAACCGAAATATGAATCTGGCCTTCCTGTCATCCATGGCACTGCTGCTGGGCGTGGTTTATATTCCCGGATTGAACAACGTTTTCAACACGGTACCGCTCGGCTGGCGGCAATGGGAAATCGTCCTGCCGCTGCTGCTGGTCCCATCGGTCGTGGCGGAATTGGTGAAATACATCACCTCGGGAAAAAGGCCAACCTAAAGGAGCTGAGCCGGTCTCAGGAACCAGCTGCACCTTCTGGCTTGTTCCCAGCGCCGGATCTTTTCTGGCACAGTTCATTGGTATTCTCCTGGTCCGGCTGGGGCGCCGCGTCCGGTTGGATTTTAAGTCCTGCAACGTTCATTCGGGGGGATAAGGCCAACCACCCTATGAATAAAATTGAGGAGCACATTCAGAATGGGGATAACGTACGCTTAGGCGCTGGCTGCGCGCTAACCCAATCACCCTTTTTTTAGGAAATTGAGAGGTGTTTACAAAAAAAATCCCCTGGTTGCATTAAGAAAGGATCGGGGCGAGCCCAGTCTTTTGTTTAAACTGGCGGTAGATTGCGCTTCAGGATTGAGTACATTCCCAGCGCCTTGACTGCCCCCTCCACTACACAGGTTGTCGGGTTGTCCACAAGATAAGCCGGGATTCCGAGCGCTTTTGTGAGTAATTTATCGACGCCCCGCAGCAGTGCTCCGCCGCCGCAGATAGCAACACCCCGGTCAATAATATCCGACACCAGTTCAGGCGGAGTCTTTTCGAGCACAAGGCGGCAGGTCTCGACCACACGCTTAAGGGGATCCTGGAGCGCCTCAACCACTTCGCCGGTGGTCAGGGTAACCGGGCGCGGCAGACCGCTGACTTGGTCCTGCCCTTGCACTTCCAGGCTGTCCTCTTTATCCTGCGGAACAGCCGCACCAATCTTGATCTTCAACTGTTCTGCCGTAGCCGGGCCAATGATAACTCCGTATTTTCTGCGCACATAAGTGACTATGGCCTCGTCCAGTAGGAGGCCACCGGAACGCATTGTCTCAGCGGCGACGATTCCATACATAGAAATTACAGCCACCTGTGTGGCACCACCGCCCATACATATGACCATGTTCCCGGAAGGCGAACCGATCGGTAAATCCACACCCAATGCCGCCGCCAGAGGTTGCTGGATAAGATAAGCATCCCGGCTGCCCGCCTGCAGCACTGCCTCGTGGACCGCGCGCGATTCAACGCTGGTAACCCCGTAGGGAACACTAATCATCACGCGCGGGCGAAAAAAGCTCAGCGGTCCGCTGACATGCTGGAGCAGGTAGTGCAATAAGGCTTCTGTAATCTCGTAATCCGCCACCACACCATTCTGGAGAGGATGCGCCACCTCGATAGTCTCTGACTGCACCCGGCCTGCCATATTACCAGCCGCTTTGCCGAATTCGACCATTTTTTGCTCCTCGATAACAATGGCCACTACGGTCGGCTCATCCACCAGAATGCCTGTTGAATCGGCAATGCGGGTCTGAATTGTACCAAGGTCAATTCCCAGGTCTTTAGAAAAAGAAGGTAAAAAAGGCATGTTATCTCGATTCGTCGGGGACGCGGGCTGGCTTGGCAGGTCCGTGCCGGTAACGCCTGACCGCATCCAATCGCAAATTGGATTTGCGCAATGCGGCTTCAATCAGCAAATAATTTTCCGAGCCGGCCGGAACGCCTTTAGCCAGACTTTCTTCGGCGCGCTTGCGGGCAGCCTGGGCACGGGAAATATCAATTTCTTCCACGTTTTCTGCTGCATCTGCCAGAACGGTAATGATATCTGGTTGGATTTCGGCAATTCCGCCGGCGACCGTGAAAAGGGTCTCGTGTCCCTGTGAACGTACCTTTATAATACCGTATTTTAGAGTTGTGAGCAGGGGCGCATGATGCGGCAAAATACCCATCTCCCCGTCTGTCCCGGGGAGCAGCACCATATCTGCAAGCCCCTGGAAAACGGTCCGGTCTTGTGAGACAATTTCGCAACGGATGGGCATTCCTTAATCCTTTATTTCTTGTATTCCACAAATATTGTAAAATATCTGGTAAAACATATCAAGGAAAATAGCCCGTTACGTGTTCCTGGCAAGTTTTTCCGCTTTTTCACGAACATCATCAATCGTCCCGGCCATCATGAAAGCCTGTTCAGGCAAGTCGTCGCATTTCCCATCCAGTATTTCGCGGAAACCGCGCACGGTCTCCTTAATGGGGACGTATTTACCCTGTGTTCCGGTGAAAATTTCTGCAACAAAAAATGGCTGGGAGAAAAACCGCTCGATTTTGCGGGCACGCGAAACAACCTGTTTGTCGTCCTCGCTTAGTTCGTCAATGCCGAGGATGGCGATGATATCCTGCAAGTCCTTGAAACGTTGCAGAATCTGTTGACATTCGCGCGTGGTATTGTAGTGTTCCATTCCGACGATATTCGGATCGAGGATGCGGCTGGTGGAGGCCAATGGATCCACCGCAGGATAAATACCCTTTTCGGCAATGGAACGTTCCAACGCAATAGTGGCATCCAGGTGCGTAAATGTCGCCACCGGGGCGGGGTCCGAATAGTCATCCGCCGGGACGTAGACGGCCTGCATCGAAGTGATCGAACCATGATGAGTGGAGGTGATGCGTTCCTGTAATTCACCCATCTCCGTCGCGAGTGTAGGCTGGTACCCCACTGCCGAGGGCATGCGCCCCAGCAACGCCGAAACTTCCGACCCGGACATGGAAAAGCGGAAGATGTTATCGATGAATAGCAGGACATCGCGGCCCTGGTCACGGAAGTACTCAGCCATCGAAAGCGCCGTAAGCGCCACGCGCAGACGCACACCCGGCGGCTCGTTCATCTGGCCGAAAACCATGACAGTATCCTTCATCACGCCCGATTCAAGCATTTCCCGGTAGAGTTGCGTCCCTTCACGGCTGCGCTCTCCCACCCCGGCAAAGACCGAATTGCCCTGGTGGACTGTGGCGACCGAACGGATGAGCTCCTGGATAACAATGGTTTTCCCCACACCCGCCCCGCCAAAGATGCCGGTCTTGCCACCTTTGGTAAAGGGTGCGATCAAATCAATAACCTTAATGCCTGTCTCGAAAATTTCAGTTTGGGTGGACTGTTCAGTAAAGAGCGGCGCCGGGCGATGTATGGGATAACACTGGTCAGCTACGACTGCACCCTTTCCGTCCACAGGGATGCCCAATACATTGAAGATGCGCCCCAAGGTTTCAGGCCCTACCGGCACCATGATTGGTGAGCCGGTGGCGGTGGCGGGTAAACCACGCTGCAAGCCGTCGGTTGTATCCATCGAGACGCAGCGTAACCGATTTTCCCCAAGGTCTTTCTCTACCTCCAGTACCAAGGGTCCCTTGCCTTCACGAGGAATTTCAATTACTTCGTAGATTTCGGGAAGTTCCCCTTTAGGAAATTCCACGTCTACAACACTCCCTTGAATTTGGCTTACATGGCCAATTGCTCTCACCATCTATTGCCTCCAATAATTTATGAATCTATCGCTGAATGTTCAGCGCTTCTGAGCCACCAACAATGTCTAAGAGGTCGCTAGTGATTGTTTGCTGACGGGCTTTGTTATATTGCAACTGTAAATGACCAACAAGTTCAATCGCATTATCAGTGGCATTGCTCATGGCAACCATCCGGGCAGCATGCTCGGATGCCAGCGATTCAAGAATAGCTTGGTAGATCTGCAAAGCCGTAAAGCGCGGGATGATCTCATCCAGGAGTTCTTCCTCATTGGGTTCATAAATGTACGCGGCGGTTAAATGCGAGTGTGTAAAATCCTGCACCCGTCCAGCCTCATCGCCGACTTCCAGCGGGAGCAACTTTTTGATCACCGGTGCCTGCCTGCCCATATTAACAAAATTGGTATAGGCCAGGTAGACTTCATCCGCCTCGCCTTTGAGAAACTCGTCGACTGCCATGTGGCCAATGGCTGAAACATTCGTGAAGGACGGCGCAGCCGGTAGACCGGCGAATTCGGCAACTACCTGCTTATGATAACGCAGGAGCATATCGCGCCCTTTGCTCCCGACTGCAATATAGCGCACCGGTGCCTTTTGACGATTAAAATGCTGGATGACAAAACGGATTACATTGGAATTGTACGCACCTGCCAGGCCCCGATCGCCGCTGATGACCACAACGAGCACATTATGGATCTCGGGCCGGTGTGCCAACAGCGGATGCAGGCTGACCCGCCCCGGTTGCCGGGCAATGTGCATCAGCACCTGCCAGGCTTTGGTGGCATATGGTCGCGTTGTGGTGACTGCCGCCACTGCCTTGCGGACTTTGCTGGCGCTGACCGCCTCCAGGGCATGTGTTACCTGCGAGATGTTTTTTATGCTGCGAATGCGCAGCCGCATTTCACGGGCTGAAGCCATCTTATTTCCGTATTCCCATTAGTCTAATGCCAGGTGCTCTGGAAGACTGCCAGGGCGGCCCGTAGCTTTTGTTCGGTCTCCGGGCTTATCTGCTTCTTTTCAGCAATATCCTTGCCGAGTTCCGGGGCTAAAGTCATCAAGTTGCGGATCAGGTCTCTCTCCCATTTCTTCATGCGTTCCAACGGGATAGCATCGGCATACCCGTTCGTCCCGGCGAAGATAACCATGACCTGATTCTCCAACGGTATGGGTTCATACTGTGGTTGCTTAAGGATCTCCTGCATGCGCTGGCCGCGCGTCAATTGCGCCTGCGTGGATTTATCCAGGTCGGAGCTCATCAGTGCAAAGGCGGCCAGTTCCCGGTAGGTGGCCATATCGATGCGTAATTTTCCGGCCACTTGTTTCATTGCTTTGGTCTGCGCGGCACCGCCTACGCGGCTGACGGATATACCCACATCCACTGCCGGGCGGATACCTGCATTGAACAGGTTATTGACAAGGTAAATCTGGCCGTCAGTGATGGAGATGACATTGGTAGGGATGTAGGCCGATACGTCACCAAGCAGAGTCTCGATGATTGGCAAAGCCGTCAGCGAGCCGCCGGAACCGGCCAGTTTGACCACTTTGCAATCCTCCGGGTTCCCCATCGCCCGGCAGGCTTCATCGGCGTCCTTCCTGGCCATTGGCCCGGTAAAAACCTTGTCGTTCAGAGCATCTTTTTCCACCGCCAGCGCATTCTTGAAATCCTTCTTTACGAGAACATACTTATTTGCCAGGCGGGAGGCGCGTTCCAATAGGCGCGAGTGCAGGTAGAAGATATCACCCGGATAGGCTTCCCGACCCGGCGGGCGGCGCAAAAGCAGGGAAACCTGGCGGTATGCCCAGGCATGCTTGGAAAGGTCATCATAGATAACCAGAGCATCCCGTCCGGATTCCATGAACTCTTCGCCGATGGCGCACCCTGCATAGGGGGCAATGTATTGCAACGCAGCCGATTCATCCGCCGCCGCGATCACCACAATCGTGTGTGCCATGGCGCCGTGTTGTTCCAGGATGCCGACCGTCCGGGCGACCGCGGCTTTTTTCTGCCCAATGGCAACATAAATACAGATCAGGTCTTTGCCCTTCTGGTTGATGATGGTATCAATCGCGATGGCTGTTTTGCCTGTCTGGCGGTCGCCGATGATAAGTTCACGCTGGCCACGCCCGATCGGGATCATCGAATCGATGGCCTTGATACCGGTTTGGACCGGGGTATCCACATCCTGGCGTTCCACCACGCCCGCCGCGATCCGTTCAACCGGTCGGTATTCAGTGAATTTGACCGGCCCTTTGCCATCCACCGGTTCGCCCAGGGCATTGACTACACGCCCGATCAAGCCGTCCCCCACCGGGACCGAGGCAATCCGTCCGGTGGCGCGCACGCCCATCCCTTCGGCAATCTCTGAGTAGTTGCCCATGATGATAATACCGACGGCATCCTGCTCCAGGTTGAAAGCGATGCCCATGACACCATTGGCAAATTGAACCAGTTCCTGTGACCTGACGTTGGCCAGGCCGGTGGCACGCGCAATCCCATCGCCTGCCTCCAGTACTGTGCCAACGTCGGCAATTCCCATCTTTGGCTCAAAGGATTCAATTTTCTTTTGCAGATCATTTGCAATCTGTTTAACAATGTCTGTCATTTCATCTCCACATGCAATAAAACCTATCCAAAGAATTGCTTCAAGAGGCCAGTGCCGGAGCTGTGTATAATTTTCAGGGGAAAGCCTGCCATTGCAGCGTAGTTTACCCTTTATTCTTCGATTAATCCGGTTGCTAAACCGTTAATTCTGCCACTTTTTTCTTATCCAGGCGAGTGACCAATTCAACCAGTAACTTCACCGCGCCATCATAATCATTACGGTGGATAATGGAGCTGTGAGAATGAATGTGCCGGGCCGGAACACATACCACTACTGTCGGCACACCAGTCTTGTAAAGATGGATCGCGCTGCCATCGGTAGCTCCCCCCTCGATGGTGGATAATTGTACATTTACACCGACAGACTTGCCACTTTCCAAAGCCAGGTCGCGCAATTTCAGATTCGGAATCATGCGGGCGTCATAGACAACCACGGAAGGTCCGTCACCCAACTTGATGGATGACTCTTCGGGCTTTATTCCTGGCACGTCCCCGGCAATATCTGATTCAAGGATAATTGCAACATCCGGATTGACGGCTTCCACACTGGTGATCGCCCCGCGTGTGCCAACTTCTTCCATCACCGTGGCAGTGGCATGGATGGTATTGGGATGGGTACGGTCTTTCAGGATCTGCAATGTCGAAATCATCAGCGCAACGCCCACCCGGTCATCGAAGGCTTTGGACAGGTACGTTTTTCCATTCGCCAGAATCTGAAAATCAGCGCGTGGTACGATCGGATCGCCCACCTGCACGCCGGCCTCGCGTACATCTGACTCACTCAGTGCACCGATGTCGATGTACATATCCTTGCGCATCACCACCTTCTGGCGTTCCTCTGATGTCAGTAAATGCGGAGGCTTGGCACCAATCACACCGGTAACATCGCCTTTGACCGTTTTGATCAGCACACGCTGTCCAAGCAACACCTGATCAAACCATCCGCCCAGAGGCAGGAATTTGAGGAACCCTTCCTTGGTTATCTGTTTCACCATGAAACCGATTTCATCCATGTGACCGGCCAACATCACGCGCGGGGTTTCAAAGGCGCCCCTTTTTTCGCAGATGACACTACCGATCTTATCCTGGCTTAGCTCGCCCAATGGTTGCATGTATTTACGCACGACCGCCCGGATTGGTGATTCGTATCCGGGCACGCCATGGGTTTCCGTCAATTCTTTGAGAAGGCTTTCAATCGCGTCCATGATATATCCCTACGGTATGAAATAAATCGGATCCCTGGAATTTACCAATAGTAATGAGAAGTCATGGGGATGCAGGCAGACGTTGTCTGCCTGCATCCCCATCCTGACATCCATTCCAGCAAATCCCAATTAGCCCTGGTTCTTCTTACATATAATGCAAAATGCAAGGTAATAATACCTGAAAGGAATTATCTTGTCCAGTTGGCATATAATTATACCAATTTATGATCGCAAACCTGGCGGAACCCACACCGGCGACAGCGCTGCTCGTCCTCGTGGGATCGTGCAACATCGCTACGGCGCTCATTAATCCGCATTTCCGCCAACAAATCAAGCAGGGCATTCTCCAGATCCTGTGTGTAATCCACGGCAAAGTCGCGGGCGGGGTAGTGGATGATACCATACGAAGGCCGTTTTCCATAAGTTTTTTGAACCAGATGGCAGTAGACCGCCACCTGAAATATATGGCTGTCATAAGGCGATTCCGGTGTTCGCCCGGTCTTGACCTCCACCGGGATGATTTTACTGTCATGTTCGATCAGGTAATCTGGCTTTCCAGTCAGGCCGAGGTCTTTATCGAAGAGCGGCTTTTCAAGCTTGCCCCAGGCGCGCGTGTCGGTGTATATGACCCGCCCGCTGGGCAAGCCGCTGGCGCGCCGCTGGCGTCCTGAAATAAAGAACAGGGTGAAAGCGAGGAGTAAGGTGACCAGACCGGCAATTAACATTTGGGTATCAAGTATTAGAATTTCGCGATTGGGATTAACTGGCTTCCCATTACCGCTTTTCAGCTACTTTGATAATTTTCTTCAACTGGGCTGCCTGGGAGGCGGTCATTTCCTCAAACCGCTTTTCGAGCACTAGGATCAAATCGGATTTATTATCCACTGTGGTGGCAGGAAGGCTCTTTTCGGCGTGTTGGGGCACTTCCTTGGGGCGGCAGGTCTTGAGATGGTCTAGCAAGATTGGGAAGATGGCCTTTCGATATTCGCCTTTTTGGGAGGCAACCAGCGCCAGGGCTTTGATACCATTGTCCATCGTGATGACTGAGCCCATTTTCATGACCTGGACGATCTCATCGACGTGCGGAAAAATTTCGGCGGCTTTACTATCTGCCACCGTCGAAAGGGCAATCCTTCCGCCCCAGACCATGCGATTGTTGGGGTGCCTCAGGAATTTAAGGAAATCATCCACGCGATCAGCGATCAATTCAGGCGCAAGATAGCCGAGTTCATACAGCACTTTGAGACAATCACTCTGGATGTTTGGAACTTTATTCCACAAGTTTGTGGCAATTTCCTGGATATCGGCCTGGCTGCGTGTTTGTGCCAATTCTCGCGCCATTTCCTGGTTGGGAATCTCATCCCGCCGGTTTTGAAAGAAGGCAATTTTATTCAAGACAGACATGGGAACCTCCGGGCTCTAAATAAACCTTGCGCTACAAAAGGCTGCCAGCAGCGCCAGGGCCACCAATAACAGGACCACAGCCAGGATGCGCGTCAGGCCCGAGGCAATGACCTGCCGTCCGTGCTTACGATGGAGCTCCGTCCCTGCAATCATTTCGGTCTGGTTAGTAGGCTCAATCCCTTGCTGGCGATACCACCAGGCGCGCGCACAGAAAAGGTAGGAACCAACCTCGGAAGCACGAATTGTTCTCATAGCACATATATTCTAACATGTTCCAAGCGTTTTTTAACGTATAATTTCCCAACCGGAGGCCTGCATGCCCAACCTGCCTGAAATCAACACCCAGTTTCTGCTTGACTTCCTGACCAGACTATTGAATACCCCCAGCCCCACCGGGCTGGCCGAACCAGCCGTTGCCCTGACCGAACAAACTCTCAAAGACTTTCCTGCGCTCAAGCTCTCCCGCACGCGCAAAGGCGCGCTGCTGGCCAGCTGGGCCGGGGAGCGGGACGATAGTCCGCGCGCCCTCACTGCCCATGTTGATACGCTGGGTGGTATGGTCAAGGAGATCAAATCCAATGGGCGTCTGAAACTTTCCCAGATCGGCGGTTACGCCTGGAACACCATCGAGGGCGAAGGTTGTACCATCCTCACCCGCTTCGGGCACCCGGTGCGCGGCTCGATCCTGTTGACCAAGGCCTCCACCCACGTTTTTGGCGCAGAAGTAAATGAAATGAAACGAACTGCTGACAACCTTGAGATACGGCTGGACGCCCGCACATCCTCCGAGAAGGAGACTATTGACCTGGGTGTCAGCATTGGCGACTTTGTGTCCTTCGACCCGCGTGTGGAGATCAATGCCGGGTTTATTCGTTCGCGTCACCTGGATGATAAAGCCTGTGTCGCCGTGCTAGTAGCGGCCTTCAAGGCGCTGGCAGACGCCGGTCTCAAGCCATCCCGGACGACCACCCTGCTCATCAGCAACTACGAGGAGGTCGGACACGGCGCGGCTGCGGGCATCCCGGCGGATGTGGAAGAACTGCTGGTGGTGGATATGGCAGCAGTGGGCGAGGGCCAGAATTCGGACGAGTTCCACGTCTCCCTGTGCGTCAAGGATAGCGGCGGGCCTTATCACCATGGGCTGTCTGACCAGCTGCGTTCGCTGGCAGAAAAGTACGCCATCCCATATAAAGTGGATATCTACCCGCACTACGGCTCGGACGGCGAGGCATTTTGGTCCGCCGGAGGGGATGTGGCCGTGGCACTCATCGGTCCCGGCGTGGACGCCTCGCACAGCTACGAGCGCACCCACACCGAGGCCCTGCTGGCAACGACTAAATGGGTGCTGGCATATTTGTTGGAAGAATAAAAGGAAACCATGAACTTCACCGAGTACCAGACCCAATCCCGCCGCACCGCCAAGTACCCCTCCATAGGGAATCCGGTTATCTACCCGACCCTCGGGCTCACCAATGAGGCCGGGGAAGTGGCCGGCAAGATCAAGAAGATCTTCCGCGATAAAGGTGGCATCATCGGCGAAGCCGAACGCGAGGCCCTGAAAGGCGAACTGGGCGACGTGCTGTGGTACCTGGCCCAGGTCTGCACCGAACTCGACCTGTCTCTGGACGATGTGGCCGGATATAACCTGGAAAAACTATTTTCCCGTCTGGAACGCGGCAAGATCGGCGGGGAAGGGGATAACCGCTAAAAATAAACTCTAATCATTTTCATACAAAATCCACCTCGCTTTTTGGTAGAATCAAACCAGATACTTTTTGTCCAAATGGTAGAACGGGATATGATCCCGTTCCACAGGAGATTGATATGGCTAGTATGGAACGTTTTACCCAGCGGGCCCGGCATGTATTGGCCCTGGCCCATCAGGAAGCTGAACGCGCCCATCAGGGATTTATCGGTACGGAGCATCTGCTGCTGGGATTATTGGAAGAAGACGGTGGCGTGGCCGGGCGGGTCCTGCGCGAACTCGGTCTGGAGATTGAACGAGTGCGTGAGATGATTCAACGCGTCAGCAGCGCCGGGGACTACGACAGCGACAAGATCGAACTTGCCGCCGATACCCAACAGGTCCTGGAATTTGCCATCGATGAGGCCCACAAGATGGGGCATCATTACATCGGTACGGAACATTTGCTGCTTGGACTGGTGCGCTCGGAAGGTGCGGCCATGGAGGTGCTCAAGAAACTGGGTGTGACGCCCGACCAGATTCGCCGCCAGACCCGCCGCGTCCTGCAGGAAAGTACCGGTACCGGTGCTGCCGTACCAGAGACTGCCAAGGCGGGCGGTAAAACGGAAGCCAAAACTCCACTGGTGGATCAACTGGCCACCGACCTGACCACACTAGCCGAGGAAGGCAAACTGGACCCGGTCATCGGCCGACAAACCGAAATCGAGCGGGTCATCCAGATCCTGGCCCGCCGTACCAAGAACAACCCGGCGCTGATCGGCGAACCGGGTGTTGGCAAGACCGCCATCGTAGAAGGGCTGGCCCAGCGCATCACTGACGGCGACGTCCCCGCGCCGTTATTGAATAAACGCGTCCTGAAACTGGATGTGGGTTCGCTGGTGGCCGGTACCATGTATCGTGGCCAGTTCGAGGAGCGGCTCAAGCGCGTCATTGACGAGCTCAAGTCCACCAAGTCGATCCTGTTCATTGACGAATTCCATATGTTGGTGGGTGCCGGATCGGCCGGTTCGGCTGTGGATGCGGCCAACATTCTTAAACCTGCCCTTTCACGCGGTGAATTGCAGTGCATTGGTGCCACCACGTTGGATGAGTACCGTAAACATATCGAATCCGATGCGGCCCTGGAACGCCGCTTCCAGCCAATTGTTGTGGAAGAGCCCACGGTCGAAGAAACCATTGAAATCCTTAAGGGGATTCGCAAGATGTACGAGGAGCACCACCACCTTGTCATCTCTGACGAGGCTTTGGAAGCCGCCGCCCAGCTTTCAGCCCGCTATGTTTCGGACCGTTTCCTGCCCGACAAGGCGATTGACCTGATTGACGAGTCCGCTTCACGCGTAAGAATGTACAAGTCCGGGGCGACTGTTTCAGCCAAGGAGATTTACAAGCAACTCAAGAGCGTGCGATCCAACCGGGCGTTGGCGCAGGAAGAGGGCAAGCCGGAGGATGTGGTCACCTGGGATGCCCAGGAAGCCGACCTGAACGAACAGCTCAAACAGATGAAATCCAGTTGGGAACGCGCCAAAAGCCCGGTCGTCACCGGTGAAGATATCGCCGAAGTGGTTTCCATGTGGACCGGCGTGCCGGTCATGCAGATTGCCGAGGCAGAGTCTAAGCGCTTGCTCAAGATGGAAGAGGAACTTGAGAAAGTCATTATCGGGCAGAAGGAAGCCATCCAGTCCATCGCCAAGGCAGTCCGGCGAGCCCGGGCCGGTCTCAAGGATCCCAAGCGTCCCATTGGCTCGTTCATGTTCCTTGGCCCCACCGGCGTCGGCAAGACCGAGCTGACCAAGGCGCTCGCCAAGTTCATGTTTGGCAGCGAGGAAGCCCTTATCCAGCTGGACATGTCCGAGTTCATGGAACGGCATACTGCCAGCCGGCTGGTAGGCGCTCCTCCGGGATACATCGGTTATGAGGATGCGGGTCAATTGACCGAAGCCCTGCGACGGCGTCCGTATTCCATCGTGGTCTTCGACGAGGTCGAGAAAGCCCACCCCGAAGTCCACAATATGCTTCTGCAAATCATGGAAGAAGGCCACCTCTCCGACGCCAGGGGCCGAAGCGTGGACTTCCGTAACGCCATCATCGTGATGACCACCAACGTCGGTGCGGAAGAAATCAAGAAGCAAACTTCCCTTGGCTTCCAACTTAAGCGCGACGAAAAGATCGAAGAGCGCCAATCTTACGAAGAAATGCGAAAAAAGTTGACCGAGTCGCTTAAGAAGGTTTTCCGTCCGGAGTTCATCAACCGTCTGGATAGCGTCATCGTCTTCCGCTCGCTTAATAAGGATGACATCCGCCAGATCGTCACACTCGAACTGAACAAGGTCACGGAACGCCTGGCAGAACATGCAGTCAAGCTGACTGCCACTGAATCAGCATTGGACCTGCTGGCCGAATCCGGTTTCGACGTGGAAATGGGTGCCCGGCCCCTACGGCGCGTCATCCAGCAAAAAGTCGAGGATCCGCTTTCTGACGCCTTGCTGGCTGGCACCTTCTGCGAGGGGTGTACCGTTCTCGTCGAGGTCGTCGAAGGCGAAGTGGTGCTGAGGAGTGCCCCGCTGGTGGAAGAAAAAACACCTGAACCGGTCGTCTAAAGATATTGATTTGGCAGAGGCGCAGCAATGCTGCGCCTCTGTTTAACCTTTATTGGAGATATTTATGGGTAAACAAGCTGAAATAGCCACACTGGCAGGCGGCTGCTTCTGGTGCCTGGAGGCCGTCTTTGACGAATTAAAAGGTGTGGAAACGGTAGAGTCGGGTTATTCTGGTGGACATGTCCAGAGCCCGAGCTATGCTCAGGTCTGTAACGGAGATACCGGACACGCTGAATCCGTCCAGATAACATTTGATCCGCAGGTGCTATCCTTTAAAGACCTGCTGACCGTATTCTTCACCGCCCACGACCCGACCACCCTTAATCGCCAGGGCAATGATGTCGGGACACAGTACCGCTCGGCCATCTTCTATCATAATGAGGAACAGAAGGAGATTGCCGAAGGAGTCATTCAGGAGATCGGTGCAGAAAAAATCTGGGATGACCCGATCGTCACCGAAGTTAAACCGTTCGACCAGTTTTACATTGCCGAAGATTACCATCAGGAATACTTCCAGAATAATTCTTTCCAGCCATATTGCCGGATTGTAATTGCCCCCAAAGTTGCCAGGATCCGGCGCAAGTTTGCTGATAGACTGAAGAAATAGTCAACCCACAGTAACAACTTTATTCGTCGACAATGCAATCATCGCGAATAAAGTCGTTACCTACCGGAATTACCCATGGAATCAACTCTTTCCATCGCTCGCGCGCCTGTCTCTTTGCCCACCTTCCGGGTGGGCAATGTTCCGGTTTACGGGGATGCCATTTTGGCTCCCATGGACGGTTTTTCGGATTGGCCGTTTCGGTCGCTGTGCAGCGCGCTGGGATCGGCCATGAGTTATACCGAATTCGTCCGGGCGGAATTCATCGTGCGGGCATTCGAGCATATGCTGCCCAGGTTCACTTACGAAGAACCGGAGCGGCCGGTGGTCTTCCAGATTTACGGGGATGATCCGGATGAGATCCTGCAGGCCGCTCTACGGATTCAGGATCTTTCCCCCGATATCATTGATATTAATATGGGCTGTCCATCCAAAACCGTCGCCAACCGGGGCGCTGGCGTGGGGTTGATGCGTTCACCCCTGAAAGTTGCCCACATTTTCCGCAAGCTGAGCGCCTCGCTGGAGGTGCCAGTGACCGCCAAAATCCGCCTGGGCTGGGAAGAGCAGCGCAACTATAGGTTAATTGCCCGCATTGTGGAAGAGAATGGCGGCGCCGCCATCGCCGTCCACGGGCGGACAAAAGAGCAGGGCTACCGCGGGCAGGCCGACTGGGATGCAATTGCCGAGGTGAAAGCCGCTGCAAAAATCCCGGTCATCGGAAATGGCGATGTGAAATCGGCCTCAGATATTGACCGCCTGAAGCAGTACACCGGCTGTGAGGCGGTCATGATCGGTCGCGCGGCGGTTGGCAACCCGTGGATATTTTCCCGTCTCGACCGGGCACAGGTGACTCCGGAAATGGTCCATCAGATGGTATGCCAGCACCTGGAACGGAACGTGACGTTTTATGGTTCCCACAAGGGGCTGATCTTGTTCCGCAAGCACGCCATGCAGTATCTGAAACTCCAACGCCTGCCGCGCGCCGTACGGACGGAAATCCTTTTGCAAGGGACTCCCAAGGATTTTCTATTCCAGCTGGACAGGAATTACGCAAGTTTGAATTGAGAAATGTTTGTTATCAAAAGGGAGCGCAGAATTACCACCTGCGCTCTCTCTGCTTGTATAATCCGATGGCTTTTAGTAAAGGACCTTTAACTGGCCGGTCGTGACGTCCAGGGTGTAAATATTCGTTTCAATGGCTAAATAAGCAATATTGCCCACCCAACCGAATACCGTGGGGATGGCGTAAAAATCACCTGAAATATTTTTCAAGGGGATCGCCTGTTTGCTCAAGCTGGCGCCGGTGGAAGGGTTGAAAGTCTCCAGAACAAGCTGGTTGGGTTTGGCTTGAAACTGGGCGACCACCAGACCCGTTGAGGTCAGCCTCCAGGTCCAGCCCGAGCTGGTATCATCGATCAGTCCGGCCATCTCGTTGGGCGGATCGATTGGCGAAGAACCCTGCGTATCCACCTGCCAGACCTGGCTTCCGGAAGCGGCATCCACGCCCCACAATTGGAATATTTCAGTTCCGCGCGTCCGGCGGGCGCGCACGATCAGGGTGTCACCCGCCATGGCCAGCGGCAACAGCTCGTAGTCAGGATTGGTCAGCAATACTTTCATGGTTCCACTGGATTTGTCGACAGCCATCAGGTCATTCCCATTGTTAAAATACAATGTAGAGTCAGTCATCAGGGATTGGAAATCATCCGGCGTCAGGCTGAAATCGTTCTGACTATCGGCTTCCCAAGCAATTTTTCCACTGGCAAGATCCAGGCGTTGCACACACCCATAGGAAGAATCATAGATCAGGTAAAGGGCATTCCCGGCCTGATCGTAGAGAAGCTCGGAATCGATATCCAAATTGGAAGTCGAGTTATTGTTAGTACAGGTCGGATTAATGACATTCTGCTGCGTGCCCGTAGCCGGGTCGAGAAATAACAGGCCATAGTCGCTATTGCTGTCGGTATAATCCATCACCACCAGCGAGGTACCCATCAAGCGCAGGGTTTGGTCATTGCCCGCAAGCCTTTTGGTCCAGACCTGGTGCCCGGTCCCGGCATCGTAAGCCTGGATGGACTGGTCGGCGTTATTCGTTATCACCCGCCCGGCCGTTACCAGGATGGTGGAAGCGCCGTAGTTCAACTTGTCGGGCATCTGCGCCTGCCATGCCAGGCTGCCATCGCTTTTATGGTATGCCAGCAAATCTGTGGCATTGGCCACATAGATCAAATCAGGGCCGGAGGCAACGGCCTCGGGGTTCCCAACTCCTGACAACTTGGCGGCCTGCCAGAGCAGTTTGCCGGTTGCGGGATCGACCAGTCCGATCGAACGGGTGTCGGCATCGGGATTGTAAAACACCCCGGCAATCTGCGGAGCGGCCGACGCACCGGATGGCACCAGGATGAGTGGGATCTCGGGATCATAATGTTTACCAATGCCACCGCCCGACATGAGCACGATAAAACCGACCAGGCCTGCAACGAAGAGTAGAACGATCGCAACAATGATGCCACTGGTTCGCGCGCCTGAACGCGTCGGCTGGGAGGCTTGCATTGGTCTGTTCAATGCCTGGAAGCCTGTTTCAGTCTGGAGCGTCTGCCCGGCCTCGATCTGTTCGACGGCATACTTGGCGCGTTCCAGGTCGACATCGAAATGCTCCCGGTAGACTTTAATGGCTCCGATCTTATCCCCGGCTTTGAGCAAACGCTGCACATCCTCCAGCGCCCTGGTCAATTCCTCCGGAGCCCGCATGCCCGGCACGGAGGCAGTCGCCAGACGGCCCCCCTGGAGGGTTTCGACAACGGCACTGGCTTCCTGCTCATCAACGCCATACGCCTGGCGGTACCGTTCGATGGCTGCAGCCAGATTCCCGGCTCCCGCCAACCGTTGGATTTCATCCATGGCCCCGACTGGTCCAGCGGCCTGGCTGGGGTGTGTACCTGGCAGCATGGAAGTGTTGCCGCAAAATTTGCAGCGTACCACCGCGCTGGTTCCATCGGCATCCAGAGGTGCCCCACAGGTAGGGCAATTCAAAGAGGTGGGTTGATTGAGGGCCATAGGGTCTCCAAGGGTAAAGGACTGTAAACAGTCCTTATTATCCCGCATTCATCCAAAATAACAACCAGCCGGAAGAACTATTACGTTTCTAATAACTGTCAACCAGCGAGCGCACCCGCAGCGCTGTCCTGGCCTGTTGGAGCGTCCAGTCCTTAGGCAGCGGGCAGGTGACCGTTGCAACCTGCCCGGCCGGCAGGTCGAAGTAGTTGTCGTTGAAGACCACGTCCACTCCATCCAATTCCAACTCCACAAAGCGCGCCAGACAGTTTGTTTTTATTTTAATAGTCAGGTCCTGGCCCGCGATGGAGACCTTGGTCTCGATCTGTGTTGCCGCCAGCTCCAGATGCTTATTGGGGGCGAAGGTGGCCAATTGGCGTGCCAGGAACTTCCTGCCCTTCCATAGTTCAGCGACAAACACAACCTGGCGGCAGTTCTCTTCGTGGACCTTCCCGCTGAAATCCAGGCTGCGGACAGGTGTCACTGCCAACGCCGCCGCGGATATATTTTCGATGCCCTGGTCGAGCCGCTTGCCCGCCAGGGTTTCCAGCGACCAGCGCACCTCGCCGGTCCAGGCTTTGGTGGTGTCGTTGGTGACGAACAATCCCATCAGCTCGGCCTTGTCTTCCACCGTCAGCAGGATGGGGGCATAGAACTTGCGGGCGGCGTAATGCAGGGCCTTCCAGCGCCCAAAATAGTCGATGCTCGACCAGGAGGCCACCGGCCAGCAGTCGTTCAATTGCCAGATCAGCGTTCCGCTCACGCGTTCACGATGGCGGCGCCAATGTTCCACCCCATAGCGAATGCCTTCGGCCTGCAGAACCATGCTCAAGTAAACCAGGCTCTGGAAATCTTTCGGCATCCGGAAAGTATCCGTCATCTGGCTGACCATCAGGCCGTTGCCTGAGCCGGAGCGCTGGTGATGCTCCATAATGTACGAGGTCATATTCTGATCTTTGGGCTCTGCATAGGTCTGGATGGTCTTGTAGGGCGGCAGGGCCTGGAAGCCAAACTCGCTCATGAAACGCGGGAACTGTTGGCGGTAGGCTGTAAAAGGTTTCCGCCCGTGCCAGACATCCCAATAATGCGTGTCACCGCGCTGCTGACCGTTCGGGCTGGCAAACGGGATGCCTGAGGAGGCCGAACTGGGCCAGTAAGGCCGGTCAGGGTCCTCTGCCGCGATCACGTCCGGCAGCAGATGATGGAACATGCGGTCGTAGCCGGCTTTCAGGCTCTGGACGGCTGCCTGATCCGGGTCGTTCCACTTCCAATCCACCCAACCCTGCTCCATCTCGTTATTGCCGCACCACAATGCCAGGCTGGCGCGGTGGCGCAATCGTCGCACATTCTCGACTGCCTCCACGCGCACGTTCTCTGCAAAGGCGTCATCTTCCGGGTAAATGCCGCAGGCAAAGACAAAATCCTGCCAGATCAGGAGGCCATACCGGTCGCACAGGTCGTAGAAGCGCTCTTCCTCATAGAATCCGCCACCCCATACCCGCAGCATGTTCATATGGGCCGCGGCCGCATCCCCGATCAAGCGTTCCATATGGGCATCACTGATGCGGGTCGGCAGGGAATCGGCCGGGATCCAGTCCGCGCCTTTGATGAAGATGGGCACCCCGTTGACTACAAATGTGAAAGACTCGCCCCATTCGTCCGGTTCACGCCGCAATTCGACGGTGCGCAATCCCACCTGGAATCTGCGCTGGTCCAGAACGGTTTTCCCTGATTCAAGGCTCACCACCACCCGGTAAAGCGGCTGCTTTCCAAACCCGTTCGGCCACCAGAATTGAGGATTAAGGATTGAGGATTGGAGATTGCAGATTAAAGAGTCGTCGGTAGCTTGATCCGGTCCGGCTTTGACCGTCTGTACCTGCCCATCCGGTGAGGTAACCTTCATGGTCACATGGAGATCGGTATGCTTCCATTGCTGGATCTCGACCTCTGCGCGGATAGTCACTTTGCCTTCCACATGGAATTGGCGAATGTGGACATTTTCGAGCTTTGCCTGGCTGTAGCCCTCCAGGCGGATGTCTTTCCAAATGCCGATTGGCGGCAGCTTGGGACCCCAGTCCCAGCCCCACTGGCAGGGAGCTTTTCGCAGATGCGGGCCGCCCGGGATGTCCCCGCCACCCAGCAGAGGTTTGGCTGCCTGCCTGGCTTTGATATAAGTCACCGGAGCACGAAAGAGAATGCGCAGTTCATTCCGGCCGTCTTTCAGAAGGTCGCTCACTTCCCAGACCCAACCCCGGAACATGTTATCGGTTTTACCGAGCAGCCTGCCATTCAGGGAAACTTCGGCTAGTGTATCCAAGCCGTCGCATACCAGGCTACAGTGCTCTTCACCAGACAAAGCCATGTCCACAGTAAAGCTGCGCCGATATTCCCAATCGCTTTCCGCCACCCACTGGACTTTCTTCTCGTTATCGGCCACGAAAGGGTCAGGGATGCGCCCCAGGGCCAGCAAATCGCTATGAACGCCGCCCGGTACAGTGGCCGGCAGCCACTCCCGGCTGCCAGATTGACGGAATTGCCAGGTACCACTTAAGGTTTGTTTGAACATATCCAATCCTATTTATGAATTTTCTTGCATTCTTGCCAGTAGAATACATAACCTTGGCAACGCGTTTAGTCGTTGAGGCATAAGCTGCCACACCCAAGCCTTTTCGGGAAGCACTATTGTACCGGGTGGATGGGGTCAACAGGACAGTTAGCGCGGGTAGATACTGTAATTGACCCCATTCTTTCCGGCGACCTTCACAGAGTACATTACGTTATCTGTCATTTTTACCATTTCATCAACCGTTATGTGGGCTTCATTGAAGGTCACCACACCCACACTAAATGTTACCATCCAGCCATTTCGCAACATTTCATTCACCAGGCTGGCGTGGATTTTGTTCAGGACCGTTTTGGCTGCCTCGTCATCCGTCTCCGCCAGGAGCAAGGCGAATTCATCTCCACCCAGCCGGGCCAGCGTATCTGCATTGCGTACCTGCCGGCGGATGCCATCGGTGACTGCCCGCAGGACCCTGTCGCCGGTACTATGCCCAAGCTGGTCATTGACGGTCTTGAAGTTATCCAGGTCAATATAAGCCAGTGTGAAGGGATGCTGGAAACGCTGAGAGCGCCTAATTACATTCTGGGCCAGTTCGTAGAAGTAGCGGACGCTGATCGCCCCGGTCACGTAATCGGTGCGGGCCACCTCCTGGTTACCCGTGTAGGTTCTTTTCATAGTCACGCCCAGCCAAGTGACCACCATATAAAAGCCCAGCCGTAATACCGTGTTCCAAACGTAAATTGTAGGGTTGGAATACGTCTGCCCGGCGGAATATTTCGCAATGAACCCTACCAACGTACTGGCAATGGAGAACACCAGCCCCATCTGCCCGTCTGTGTACCAAACCACAAGTAAAATTGGGATCAAATAAAATAGCGAAATGTTTAGCTCAGTTCCGCTCCTATAATCAATAATTCCCAGAATAATAACAAGTGCAACTCCCAGGCTGATCCAGAATGGTTTGCCGCGTTTTTCAAAGAAAGTCGCTGCGCTCATCCCCCAAAGTATAGCATAAGGTTTATTTACGGAGAGTATAATATCTGCATGCCTAAAACCAAGACCCACACCCGTTACGTCTGCCAGCAGTGCGGGCGCGTCTCTGCCGGATTCATGGGGAAGTGCCCGCAGTGCGGATCGTTCAACAGCATGGTTGAGGAGATTGTCGCCGAGACTACCAGCGGATTGAAGACCGCCCCGCGCGGGCTGAGCGGGCGTTCCATCCCACGCCGCCTGTCCGATGTCAGCGGAGACGCCGAGGCACGCATACCCGTCCCGATAGGCGAGTTTGCGCGCGTGCTGGGCGGGGGCCTGGTGCCCGGCTCGATCGTGCTGGTGGGCGGCGACCCCGGCATCGGCAAATCCACGATCATGCTGCAGATGGCGCTCGGCATGGCCTCCCGGCTGCGGGTGCTGTACGTTTCGGGGGAAGAGTCCGAGCGGCAGATCAAAATGCGGGCGGCCCGCCTGGCCTCCGAAGCGAAATTCCCGGCGGACCTGTTCCTGGTCACCGAGACCAGCCTGGACACCATTTTCGAACACGTCGCGGCGATCCAACCGGACCTGTTGATCATCGACTCCATTCAGACCGTCTACATCCCCGAGATGGACTCGGCGGCCGGGTCGGTCTCGCAGGTGCGTGAGAGCGCGGCGCGGCTGCGTGAGCTGGCCAAGTCTTCCGGCACGGCAGTCTTTGTCATCGGGCACGTCACCAAGGAAGGCACCATCGCCGGGCCGCGCGTGCTGGAACACATTGTGGATACGGTGCTTTACCTGGAGGGCGACCGCTTCCAGGCCTACCGCCTGCTGCGTTCGGTCAAGAACCGCTTCGGAGCCACCGCAGAAGTGGGCGTCTTCGAGATGCTCGAGCGCGGCCTGGCCGAAGTGACCAACCCTTCCGAGGCATTTTTAGCCGAGCGCATGGTCAACGCGGCCGGGTCTGCCATTGCCGTCACCATGGAAGGCACCCGCCCGCTGCTGGTGGAAGTGCAGGGTCTCACCAGCGCGGCCCAGTTCGGCAACGCCCGCCGTACACCCAACGGCGTGGACTACAACCGCCTCCTGATGATCGCGGCGGTGCTGACCCGGCGAGTCCGGCTGAACCTGGCCGAGGCGGATATCTTTGTCAATGTGGTGGGCGGCTTGAAGATCGACGAGCCGGCTGCCGACCTGGCGATCGCCGCAGCGGTGGCTTCTTCCATGCGCGACCTGCCGGTACGCGCCGACACGGTGTTGATCGGCGAGATCGGCCTGGCCGGGGAACTGCGCATGCCCGGGCAGATGCCGGTACGCTTGCGCGAAGCTGCCAAACTGGGATTCAAGTCCGCCATCGTCCCCAAGCGCCTGCGCAAGGGCGAACCCTGGCCAACGGATATCGAAGTGGTGGAGGCGCGTTCGGTCCAGCAGGCGCTGGAACTGGCATTCGGTGTCCAGCGCGAACTGCCGCAAGGCAGGAAAGTTGCGTAATGGTCGCCACGAATGCCTGCCCTGAAAATGCCACCCTGGTTTTCTCAATCAACCTGCTAAAAAACAAGCGTGCATTTTGGATTCTGCAAATTGCCGGGACGCTTCTATTTTTCGTGTTCGGCTGGTTCTTCGTGTGGTATACGATCCAAATTCGGAGCGCGCTCTTCCAGTCCGGATTTTTGGAAGGTCTGAGTGTCACCATGGGGAACGCGAGTGTGCTCCAATTTGTCCTGGAAATGCTAGCCTGTACAGCCGTTGTTATTCTGGCACATGAACTGGTCCACGGAGCGTTCTTCTGGATTTACTCACGCAGCCGTCCGGTGTTTGGCTTACGCAGAGGGTACGCTTTTGCCGCCGCCCCCGGTTGGTTCTTCCCTCGCCAGCAATATCCGGTCATCGCTCTTGCACCGCTCATACTCCTGTCCACCCTGGGCATGGTTCTCGTGGTAATATTGCCGGCCGGCGCGTTGGCTTTGGTGGTTTTTGGCATGGTGGTCAACGCAGCCGGCGCGGTTGGCGACATGTGGATTGCCTTCATGGTCATCCGGGAACGCAGGCCCATTGTCATTGAAGATTTGGGTGACGGAATGAATTTTTATGCGATTCCTAAACTTTCTGAACCATGACAGGAGCCAGCCATGACCATTCTCGATCTCCCCATTCATTCCCACATCCGCCGCAACCACGAGCTGGAACACACTGCCATACCATTGCTCTCCCAGCGTTTCCCATACCGCCGCCGAGCCGCAAGGTAGCATAAACCGGCCCGGGATAAGCGGCGATTATCAGGGAGGCACTTTAAAACAAAGCCGTGTTTACCTTTTTCATCTACCGTTACAAGATTTGCAAGCCGGTCCAACGACCGGCTTGTTCCTATTTGCCTGTGCTACTTATCTTGTTTTTATGTGGCGCAGTTAAAATCTACATAAATCTACATTGACAATGCCGGGACGTGTGATACATTAATCCTGTTTTGTTGGCGACAGAACGCCCCAATGAAAAATAGGATCGCTCGAAGAAAAAGAATGGCTTAGCCTGCCTGAAATTCAGAATCAAAAGGGTTATTAACAAATAATAGGAGACATATGCATTACATTCCCGTTCTTTCCACCCTGGTCACATTCGCTTTTGCAGTGGCGGTCTTTCGTCGCTTTCTGTATCGGCATGGCCCCCACCTGCTGCTATGGTCCATCGGCCTGTTGTTCTTCGGCATCGGAACCCTGGCGGAAGTATGGCTGGCCTTTTCCTTCAACGGAATAATCCTCAAACTGTGGTACCTGAGCGGGGCCATGTTGACCGCGGCATGGCTGGGGCAGGGTACCGTCCACTTGCTGGTACGCAAGCACGGCGTCGCCTGGACCCTGACCGGGATTCTGGCGGTCGTGTCGCTGGTGGCTGCCTTCCTGGTTTTATCCGCCCCGCTCACGGCTGCCGCATCATCTTATGATACGACCCGGGCAATCTCGTCCCAATATAAAGATATCCTGACACGCGGCGGCCTGACCATCGCCCTGACAATTATTCTGAACTCGTATGGCACATTGACCCTGGTCGGCGGAGCGATCTATTCGGCCATCATTTTCTTCCGCAAACATGTCCTTTTCAACCGCATGATCGGAAATGTACTAATCGCCATCGGGGGAATCGCTCCAGCCCTGGCGGGTTCTTTCGTTTCCATGGGACTGCCCGATCTGCTCTACCTGTCCGAATTGATTGGTGTGATCCTGATGTATATTGGCTTTGTCCAGGCGACTAAAGCGCCAGCGCGCGAAGCAGTACCCGCAACAGCAAGCTAATCTACCGGTCTCCGCAGCAGACTTCCGAAGTTTCAAAAACTTCGGAAGTCTTTTTTACAGGTATAATCTTTTCAGATTGGAGACAGCCATGACCATTCTCGATCTTCCCATCCTTTCCCGCATCCGCCGCAACCACGGGCTGGAACATGCCACCATCAGCCTGCTTTCCCAGCGTTTTCCATACCGACGCATGGCCGGATATTCATTCCCGGGCGGGTTCTTCCTGCTAGGAGATGTGCCCACCGACCAGGTGCGTGAGGTGGTTGCCCAGGCGCTCTCCCGCATGAATAACGGCGAACACTACCTGGCAATCCATCCCAACTGCGGGACGAATTTTGCCGTCTCGGGCCTGGTGGCCGGGTTGCTGGCCTGGCTGGGTATGGCCGGGGCCAAAACGAAACGGGACCAGTTGGCGCGCCTGCCGCTGGTGATCACCCTGGCTACACTGGGGGTCATCCTGAGTGTACCGCTCGGCCCGCAAGTCCAGAAGCACATTACCACATCCGGCGACCCGCAGGGGCTGTCGATTGTGGATATTTTCCCGATTCGCTTCGGGCGGTTTTCCCTGCACCGCGTGATCACGCGAGGATAATGTCAGAGACTCCCTCGATCCTCATCCTGCATGGCAACGACGAGTTCGCGATTTCCGCCCACATCACCAGGCTGTGCGCGGGCCTAGGCGACCCTGCCAGCGCAGACATGAATATTGCACGCTTCGATGGGCGCCTCGGCCTGGATTTCGAGACGCTCAACACCGCCGTCAACGCGGCGCCCTTCCTGGCAACGCACCGGGTGGTAGTGCTGGTGCATCCATTGGCGGCTTTTCCATCCGCAGCGGTCCGCAGCAAATTCCTCGAATTGCTGGACAAAGCCCAACCATCCACAACCATTATCCTTGTGGAGTATGAGGAACTCAAGCGGGACCACTGGCTGCTGAAATGGGCCGCGTCCCGTGCCCCGTCCGAGAACCGGAACTACTCCGCGGAAACCGGGACTTCGCAATCCGGAACACACGCCGGGGTGCATGTCTACAATATGCCCAAACACTGGGAGATGCCGCGCTGGATCGAGGCGGAGGCGAAAAAGCAGGGCGGGAAAATCGAACCGGACGCGGCCGCGCGCCTCGCCGAGATGGTCGGGGAAGACACCCGCGGCGCCGCCCAGGAACTCACCAAGCTGTTGACCTATGTTAATTTCGAACGGCCGATCCGCCTGCTGGATGTGGAGAAGGTCAGCATCGTCAGCGCCCAGGGCAGCGTCTTCGAACTGGTGGACGCGCTCGGCCAAAAGGATGGGAAAAAGGCCCAGCATATTTTGCACCAATTGCTGGAAGATGAAGAAGCCTTCGAGTTATGGGGCATGGTCATCCGCCAATTCCGCCTGCTGCTGCAAACGCGTGAAATGCTGGATGAACATGCCACAGCCCTGGCTGTGCAGAATGCGCTTGGATTGCGCGATTTTGTGGCACAGAAGGTCTGCAACCAGGCTGGACGCTTTTCCATGTCCGCGCTGGAATCCATTTATCATACATTGCTGGAAATAGACGAGGGGGCAAAGACGAGCCAGGTGCCGCTCGACCTGGCACTGGATACGCTGATCGTGGAATTGGTGCAAAAGTAGCTTATCGCGTTCAACCCTGCGCACCATACGGGCTGCTGGCCTTTTCGCACTCCGCCCTCTGGGGGATGGCAAATTATGGATAATAATAGGGTATTTAGTTACAATAATAATATTGTCCGACAATTTCGCCGTAATTCGTTGTAACGAATTAAGTGTTTTCTACCCCTCTACACGGTTAGCTTGAACCTTCAATCGACCAACCATATTTAGCGAAGAGTTGGCATGTCACAGATGATAGGTTTTAAATTATAGATTCTAAATGGAGATGATATTATGGATACCCCTTCGATCCCCGAATACCTGATGGAATATCTTGACAGCCTGGTGCCAGGGCGGCCGCCGGAAATGCAGGCCATGGAAGCCTACGCACAGAAAATCGATTTTCCCATCATCGGACCCACCTCCGGATACCTGTGCTACCAGGTGGCGCGCATGATCGGTGCAAGGCGCATCTTCGAGCTGGGTTCCGGGTACGGTTACTCGACCGCCTGGTTTGCCAGAGCGGTCAGCGAGAACGGCGGCGGGGAAGTTTTTCACGTGGTCTGGGATGAGGAACTATCTAAGCAGGCCCGCCAGCATCTGGCGGTGCTGGGGTACACGGACATGATCCGTTATCACGTTGCCGAGGCGGTGCAAACCCTGCAGGAAACCGCCGGTCCGTTCGACCTGATCTTCAACGACATCAACAAGGAAGGCTACGCGGCTTCGCTGCCGGTCATCGCCGAAAAGCTGCGGAGGGGTGGCGTGCTGATCGTGGACAACATGCTCTGGCACGGACAGATCTTCGAGGCAGGGGACAAGAGCCCGGCAACCGAGAGCGTCCGCAAGTTGACGGAATTGCTCACCCGCAGCCCGGACTGGATCGTCTCGCTGGCGCCGGTGCGGGACGGGGTGATGGTGGCGTATAAGAAGTGATCTCTGCTACAAAAGCAATTAAACACGAAGGTCACCAAGGAACACAAAGGAAAAGAATTTTCTACCTATTATATACTTCGTGTCCTTTGTGTTAAATCTTTCATCCCAGCTCTCATGGGCTTCTTAATTCGGGGGTGATATTCTTGTTCCAGACCAAAACCGTATAATTGTCCACTTTATAAGTGTTGTCCGGTTTGCCGAATGTCTTTATGGCGGTGTCCGAAGAGATGTTAAAGGAATTATTGCGGTCAAATGCCAGGAAGGTGGCCGGTGAAGTAAACCAATCATTTTCGGCGAGCCAATAAAAGGGCTGAATATAATCATCATTTGGGGAAATAACCGGCCGGATGGTAACCACTCCCTGGGTGTGGACCGTGGTAATCGAGGCCAACCAATAGGGGCCATAGCCGTTTACAAGATGATGATCGACCAGGAATGTATCCAAACTGGCCACGGGCAAACTCGTCCTTGACCTGGCCATTGGGGGAATCGCTGAGGCCCCAATGACAATACAAACGAGAATGACCAGGACCGGTTTGGCCCGATACCAGTTAATATCGGACAGATAATCCGTGATCAGGATAATTCCAAACTCCAGCGCCGGCATCAGGTAACGAACCGTCGACCGGTCTGGAACCGGCATATTGCTGAACAAATATGCGGCTAAATTAAGCAATATCGTCACGGTTAAAATCTGTTTTATGATGGATTGCCTGCCGAAGCTTTTGATGGCCCAGACCAGAGCAGCAATAAAAACAACCAGGCCAAGCAAATGGACCAGGTTCAGGCCCGAATCGAATGATAGAACGGTTTTCCCAAAGAAATTTACCGAGAACAGATCAAACAGACCGATAAAGAACAGGTACAGGTTTTGAGGAATATTCGAATAATCCACATATTTTATGAGCAACCCGGGAACAGTAAAACCTCCGCTGGCTGTGATCAGGTGCAAAAGACCCTCTGCAATGGCAATGGCAGCCAATGTGATGACCAACAGCTTTATGCAGACGTTCCTATATTCCTTAGCAAAGGATCTGAAGAACAGCACGAGACAGACCGGAATGCCCCAGGTATAAATCGTGAACGTATCGCCGGTGAAAGCCAATAATAAAAATATCCCTGAAAACAACAGCCTGGTTTTGCTGGCAGGAGCAGCCCCGGCCCGCAAAAAATAGAGGGAGCAAAGGCAATACGCAAACCCGACGGCATGGTTGGGGGATAGGAAACCCCAAGTGCTGACCAAATAGGCGATGAATAATGAAAAAACGGTGGATATGATCAGCCGGGCCGGTACTATGCGCCCAGCCTGCGTAATCGAAGAATAACTGATGATCAGCAAAGCAAGCAAGGCATAATTAGCCGCGCTGACCAAATAGATCACTTTATCTGTATTCCCGAATATCAAAATTCCAAGGATATAAAAAGGAATTTCGGTCGTAAAGTAGGAGACGGTGGAGAGGGTCCAGCCTTTCAAAAGAAAGTTGTTCGCGATGATCGATCTGGCTTCAAGGAAAATGGAGGCATGATCGGAGGTATAGGGTACGGCCAGGGCGACAGCCAGGTAAAAAGCGAACAGGACCAAGAAGGCGACGATAAAAAACAAGACCCGCAATAGGATCGGATTTTTCGGATGAAAGATGGTCTTCATTTACTCACCAGATCCAAAATGGACTTTTCCGGCTTATTATCCAAAACCTGCCTGTGGAATTATTATAAACGACATCGAACGGGCTATGTTTCCTGGGCGCCGGCAGGAACTTCCGATTCATGATGTCACAGAAACCGGCCTTCGGCCGGGCGATCGTTGGCTCGCCAGAATACCTTTTTCACCTCCGCAGGGATGCTCTTTCCAAATTCACTTTCCGGTGTATCTGCGACCCTTCCAGGTGACGCCCTGGCCGGAAAGGACTTTCCAGGCGGAGGCGAACAACATGGAAGCAAAGAGGCCGGCCCCCAACGGGATGGTCAAGGCGTACCAAGCCGGGATTTCCATGTCGCGCAGCACCCGGAGGCGCCAGAAGACGAGCCAGCCCCACAGCAGGGCGGCTTCTGCGGCAATCAGCCAGGCCGCGGAGGCGGGAGCGGCGCCCCACCAGACCAGCCCGGCCAGCAGCCAGAGCGGCAGCGCCAGCGCGGCCACCAGGCTAAGGAAGGCCCCCAAGGCACCCAGCAGAAGCAGGTCGACTGATCCGCTCAGGCCGAGGAAGATATTCTTGGTCCAGCCCTCCCACATTTCGGGCAGGGAAGTGTACATGCGGGTCCGTGCGACCTGGCGGCCATCCGCGAAGACCAGCCGGTAGCCGGCCTCTTTGACCAGCACGGCCAGGTCCCGGTCTTCGACGATGGAATTCTTCAGGGCGGCATGCCCGCCAACTGCAGCGTAGACGCTGCGCCTGATAAGGATGAATTGCCCGTTGGCGATGGCATCCTTGCGGCGGGGGTCATTGACCCTGCGCGGCGAAAACCCGACCGACAGCGCCGTGAACACCACCGGCAGGATCACGCGTTCCCAGAAAGTCAGCACTTCCTGCCCGGTCATAATGGTGAACAGGTCGGCGCCGGTGGCCTGGGCGCGGCCATAGACTGAGGCGAGCGCCGACGACCCGGCAAAGGTATCGGCATCCACAAAACAGAGCCACTCGCCGGTGGCGGCCCGGGCAGCCTGGAACAAGGCATGCGGTTTGCCGGCCCAACCGGGCGGAAGCTCGGCGCCATGGAGCACCGTCAGCCGCTGGTCAAGGGAGGCGAAGCCACGCAGGATCCCGGGGGTTGCATCGGTAGAGCGGTCATCCAAGACAATCAGTTCGAAATCCGGATAGGTCTGCGCCAGCAGGCATTCCACGCAGCGCCGGATATTACGGCCTTCGTTGCGCGCCGGGACGATCACCGAGATGCGCGGCCCGCTCTGCAGGGCGGGGAGAGGGGGCACGACCACATCCATGTGGTGCTGGTTATGCAGCCAGGTGACAATGGCAATGCCAATCAGGCAGGCCAGGGAGGAGAGGATGAGAAGGGATAGAGTCATGGCGAGAAACACAAAGTTGGAAGGTTTGACAGACTGAAAAAGCGTCTGGCAACCTTCCAACCCGGATGGAAAAAAAGAAATTTTTACAGACCGGCGGCCAGGCGCAGCGCCGGGGCTTTATCGATATTTTCCCAGGGGAATTGCACATCATCGCGGCCGAAGTGCCCGTAAGCGGCCGTCTTGCGATAGATCGGGCGGCGCAGGTCCAGGTCACGGATGATGGCGCCGGGGCGCAGGTCGAAGTGCTCGAGGATGAGCTGGCCGATCTTCTCATCGGCGATCTTGCCGGTATCGAAGGTCTCGACATTAACGGAAAGCGGATGGGCCACGCCGATGGCATAGGCCACTTGGATCTCACAGCGGTCCGCCAGGCCGGCCGCCACCACGTTCTTGGCAGCCCAGCGGGCGGCATAGGCGGCCGAACGGTCCACCTTGGTAGGATCCTTACCGGAGAAAGAACCGCCGCCATGGCGGCCCATGCCACCATAGGTATCGACGATGATCTTGCGGCCGGTGACGCCTGCGTCACCCATGGGGCCACCGATGACGAAGCGCCCGGTCGGGTTGACAAATACTTTCAAGGCCTTGTCGGTCAGCTCTTCCGGAATGGTCGGCATAATGACATGCTCCATGATTCCTTCCTCGATTTCGGCATGCGAAACATCCGGGGAATGCTGGGTGCTGATGAGCACGGTATCGATACGTTTGGGTTTGCCATAGGCATATTCGACCGTAACCTGGGACTTGCCATCCGGGCGCAGCCAGGGCAATGCTCCGCTCTTGCGCACCTCGGCCAGCTTGCGGGTCAACTTGTGGGCCAGGTAAATCGGCATCGGCATGAGTTGGGCGGTTTCATTGCAGGCATAGCCAAACATCATGCCCTGGTCACCGGCGCCGATCAGGTCGATCTGGTCCTGGTCACCTTCCTTGGCTTCGAAGGACTTGCTGACGCCCATATCAATATCCGGGCTCTGGCTGGAAATGGCCGAGAGCACGCCGCAGGTGTTGCCATCGAAGCCTTTGTCGCTGCTGTCGTAGCCGATCTCCTTGACCACCCGGCGGACCAGATCGTCAAAATTGACGAAGGCGTTGGTTGTGATCTCGCCGAGCAGCATCACAAAGCCGGTCTTGGTGGCAACTTCGCACGCCACCCGGCTCATCGGATCCTGTTCGAAACAGGCGTCCAGGACGGAATCGGCGATCTGGTCACATAGTTTGTCAGGATGACCTTCGGTGACCGACTCTGAGGTAAACAGTAATTTGGGAGAAGAAATAAAAGTAGTTGGCATAGGTTACCCTTTCTTTATAATCGAGTAGGAGGCGGCGGCTAACCGCCTCCTCTCACACCACCGTACATGCGGGTCCGCATACGGCGGTTCATCAAGCAAAGCGCAGTTCTTGATACCGTTTGCTAATGCTCTTCAGACCTG
>Ga0187853_10000515_pt1 | contig 40503 bp, 39 predicted proteins | sample June2016WEW_6_10_2_FD_132417 | JGI IMG/M metagenome (GOLD analysis project Ga0187853, IMG submission 132417) | Peatland microbial communities from SPRUCE experiment site at the Marcell Experimental Forest, Minnesota, USA - June2016WEW_6_100 | ecosystem: Environmental > Terrestrial > Soil >... | reverse complement strand
TGGTGACTTGTCGTCAGCACTCTGTTCCAATCCTAGACTACATGGTCAGCTTGCAGCAATTTGGCGAAACACCACCATCTTTGATCAGTTCACCTTAACTCGCTTTGGACGGTAAACAAGTACTTGTCAAGAGAAAAATGGGATCAAAATGTGATCATTGTTTCTTTTCGGGATTTTCCTTATCTTCCTCCCAATTAATGGGATTTGATTCAATATAGAATTGAAACCGTGAATGTTCGTCGTCATTTCGGATAATGTGTTCGAAATAATTGCGCTGCCAGATATTTGCACCATCTAATTCTGCCTGGCTACGGCGTGTGACAGACATTTTGTAGGCGCCATTGATCGCACCGATCGACCCGCGTTTTAGCCCATTATTCGGTTTTATTTCCGCCCGGGCAACGGGTATGGGATTTCCGTGTGCAGGTGCGATGGGTGTAGGGGCGACCGGTATGTGTTCGCCCTGTGTAACAATTATCCCATGTACATGATTTGGCATGATCACAAATTCGCCCAATTCAACCTGCGGGGAATGTTCGGGGATGGCTCGCCAATTTTCATATGCAATGCGACCCATATCGGAAAATTGCGTCGCACCGTTTTTAATTTCGCCAAACAAACATTCACGCCCATATGTCACGATGGTGACGTAATATGCGCCTGAACAGGAATAATCATATCTCTGCGACCTGATTGAACGGCGGTTGTGGATTTTGTGGTCAAATTTCATATTTCTATCTATTGTATTGGCGGATCACCTCATATGTACTGAGAGGAGAAGTACCTGCACATGAAATACCAAAGTGCAGGCATGGAAAAGCTCCCAAAAAAAGTGTTTAGCAAATTGTACAACTAAAACGGTATTGAGGCAGAGAATTTCGGCCCCCTCCACCCCACCGGGCGTCTCCCGCATATTCAACCCCGCCAAGTACGCTGGGTAAGGTACAAAAATGGGTGAGAAAAAGTCCTTGAGAAATTAGAAATTACGTTCTAGTTTTAATGTCAGGCACGGGCAGGTTTGGACCTTGCCAGTCATTAAATAAGCCTGGCCGTGCCGATTGCTTTCTTAACCCTTACATGCAAGAAAAAAATCCGCTAATGCCACTGTGGGGTACTCGTCGTCACCAATCGACACGAATAAAAAAAATGGATTAGAGAGGATTAGCGTAGATTAGCGGATGAATCCTACTTTCCCAGCAGGTCGCGCAAGGCGGGCTCCAAGCTGGCAAAGCGAAAGCCGAAGCCCAGGGCCTGCAGGCGGGCCGGGCGCAGGTACAAGCCATCCACGACCAGGGTGGCCATGCCCCCCAGCAGCAGGCGCAGCGCAAAAGCCGGAGCGGGCAACCAGTAGGGACGCCGCAGCAGGCGGGCGGCGGTGCGGGTAAAATCCGCGCTGGAGATGGGATCGGGGGCGGTCAGATTGAACGGACCGGCGGCATTTTGGTTTTCCAGCAGGAAGAGAATGGCGGCCACTTCGTCGGCCAGGTGGATCCAGGTCAGGCCCTGGCGGCCAGTGCCGAGAGGCCCCCCGGCAAATAGCCGCACCGGCAGCAGCATGAGCGGCAGGATGCCACCTTTTGGGGAAAACACGACGGCCGTACGAAGGATGGCACGCCGAACACCCAGGCTTTCGACCGGTTGCGTGGAAGCTTCCCATTCCTGGCATAGCCCGGCCAGGAAATCTTTTCCGGGGCCATCCGCTTCGGTGACCGGCTCCAGCCCGTGCGGGCCGTAATAATTCACGCCGGAGGCCTGGATGAGCACCTTCGGACGCGGCGATGCCGCCTGGATGGCCTGGGTAAGCGCCCTGCCAGCCTGCACGCGGCTGTCCCATAAGCGCTGCTTCTGTGGCTTTGTCCAGGGCCAGCGGGAAAGCGACTCCCCGGCCAGGTTGACGACCGCATCCACCTGGCTGAGCGTGTCCGCCCAGCCGGCAGTGGTCCTGCCATCCCAGCCGAGTGGGGTGGCACCCTGCGGTAGAGGCGCCTTACCTGGGCTGCGGGTCAACACCCAGATCTGGTGGCCATCGGCCAATAATGACCTGGTCAGGGCTGTTCCGATCAACCCGGACCCTCCGGCAATCAAAATGCGCATAGTTTGCTCCTTTCATTAAATAATTTTGGCTTATATTAATGCGAAAATTCACAAGGAGTACGTGTTTTGGTCTGGAGTATAATACACGCCAACGTGAAAAACTATGAACGAGCCGGTACTGGTTCTTAACGCCAATTTCGAGCCTGTTAATGTTTGCAACACCCGTCGCGCCATTGGCCTGATCCTGGGGGGAAAAGCGGACATGGTGATGAACGGTCGCGGCGCCATCCAGACCGTCAAGCAGGCGCTGCCGCGGCCATCCGTCATCCGGCTGGATAAAATGATCCACCGCCCGCGCCTGCAGATCAAGCTATCCCGCCGGGAGGTCTTTCGGCGGGACAATTACATCTGCCAGTACTGCGGAAGACACACCAGCGACCTGACGGTGGACCATGTTTTGCCCAAACACCTGGGCGGGGAACACATCTGGACCAATGTTGTGGCCGCCTGCGCGGGCTGCAACCACCGCAAAGGCGGCCACCAGTTGGGGGATGTCCACATGCACCTGCTGCACATTCCCTTGCAACCACCGGCCAGCGCGTTCTATATATTTGGGCGCCACCTGGAAGAAAACTCCGAATGGGAGCAATTCATCAAGGGCTGGTAAATAAAGCCACCACTGGAAAAGCATCGTCCCGAAGGTTTGTGGAAATGCCAGGATCTCTCACACAAACCTTCGGGGCGTTTTTTATTAATATAAAACACCTGCTGATGGCTTGATCAATCGAAATTCAGCTGCATGTAATCTTCCGCCAGGGTGACCGGGCCGGCGAACTGCGCGCGTGCTTCGGCCAGCAGGTCCCGGTTGGCGAATTGCCCGGTCGGATAATGGATCAGGTACAGGCTGCCCACTTCGGCCTGGCGGGCCGCCTGCCCGGCCTGCGCCGCCGAGGAATGTCCCGGCTGTGCGCCGGTCGATTCGTGCACCAGGATATCCGCCCCGCCAGCCAGTTGGGTCATTTGTGCGCAAGGCTCCGTATCGCAGGAATAGGCCAGGGTTTTTTTGGAGGAGGCGAATTCCATCCGCAGGCCGATCGTCGGGACAAAATGCTTCACCGGGACTGCCAGGATGCGGAACTCTTCACTTTCAATGACCGGAACCAGCACCTGTTCCGGCAGGCGCTGGAATGCAACCGGGAAGAAATCCGGCCAATCGGACCAGCCATATAACCCCATCATTTTCTCAACCCGGTCGAGAGTATGCGATAAACCGTGGATATTTAAAGGCTGGCGGCGGCCCATCAGCCACATATCCATCAAGAGTTGTGCCACACCCGCAACATGGTCCGGGTGGAAATGGGTCAGGACAAGATCGCTCAAGCGGGTGAGATCCACCCTGGCTTTCTGGAAACGGACGATCGGGCTGTTCGGGCAGTCGATCAATACAATCCGTTGCTCCCCCACTACGACCATGTGGGTGTTTTCATGCTTCTCATCGGAGATGGCGTTCGAAGTTCCCAGGAAAATTATATTTACCATCGCAGCACTGGACGCTTTCTTGGTTTGCCCCCATACTACTCCTACTTAATCACAGAATGCAATAGGACAGGAGTAACCCACGTCTCCAAGACAGCTGCAATCGTCAACAAAGGCAGCACCAGCCCGATCCCGATCTTGGCCCAATCGGCAATCGCATTGATCAACACTTCGCCCAGTGTCAGTTGGGAGCGCGGTGTCACCAGCGCGATGCCAATGTACAGCACGGCTGCGCTGGAAAGGATCAGCGCCGGGATCTCGAAAATGCCATGCGGCAGGATCCCAAAGATTGCCAGCTTTACGGGTGACATACCCAAAGCGCCTTCCAATGCCAGGACGATACCGATGATGCTGGTATTCAATAGAAAGACCAAAACCCCCAGGACGCCAAAGGAAAACAGGCCAAGCAACAGGATGATCACCACCGCCCGCAGGTTGTGTCCCCAGATCATCGGAAAGGAAATGACAATATCTGACAGCGAGACTCCCGTCCCGGCGTTCAATACACCCGTTAAACCGCCGGAATGGAAGAAATTGACAACTTTTTCCGCATTCAGGGCCACCAAAACGTATCCCCCCAGCGTAGCAGCAATGCCCAGGCCCAGCGTCATCCAGATGGAGATTGCTTGTTTCCTTACCGTACCCAGAACTTCTGTCTTAAACCAGGTTGGAAAGGATTTTGCGTTTCCCCTGAACCCTCGCCAGAAAGTCCGTCCAATCCAGCCCAAATTGAGCACATCAATTTCGTGCCCCAGCAGCGCTTCCCGCTGGAAATGAGCGATCCCGACCCGCGCCAGCAGTACCGCCAGCACAAGCACACCCGCCACCGCCAGCCAAAGCGCCTGGTCATTGCCCCAGAATAACATGACACTTTCGCCCTGGATGAGCAAGGCCATCGGGATGACGATGAATGAGGCCATCAGGTTGGAGGCCCGCACCGAAGTAGCCTGGGTGGAGATAAGAATTGCTCCAGTGACCATCAGAAAAGCCTGGACGGCCGTCAAGGTCAGCGTCTCTGCCATCCTGCTGGCATCCGGGAAGGGAATGTGCTGAAAATGGAGACCGATCATATAGACCGTGATCCCCAGGTAGGCGGTAAAGAGCGGCGCAATTATCCCGGCCAGCAACTTGCCCATGAAAAGCTGCCAATCCTTGAGCGGGCTGCTCAGGAGCGGCTCGATCGTGCCGCGCTCTTTCTCACCGACAAACGACTCCAGGGCAATCACCAGCGAGACCGTGATCGGGAAGTAACCCACCACCATGAGCAGGAAGGGCACCAACCGCTCTGCGATCAGGGGCGTGCCGTATTTCGTTGTGAAATTGATGGCGGCCTGCGCTCCCACATCCGCCAGTAAGGGCAGGAGCAACGTCAGCGCGATCATCGGGAAAATGATGCGCCAATCCCGCAATTGGTCGCGTAGTTCGCGCCAGGCCACCAACCAGGCCATGCCCAATTCCTCTTTCAAACCCTTAATCATGCTGCACCTGGGCCATGGCAGCCAGATAGACCTGTTCGAGCGTGCGCGGCAATTCCTGCCACGCGACGACTTCTACACCGCGCTTCATCAATTCCCTCAATAATACAGGGTTGGCTGTTTGCGGGTCTTCCACCCGGAACCGCGGACCGGCCAGACCCGCTGCGAGGGCGGTTACGCCCGCCGGCAGTTCAAAGGTTACGCGTGGCCACTCGCCTCGCACCTTTAACTCATATTCAGCTGGTCCCAGCAGCTTTCTTTTCAACTCCTCGATTGTCCCGCTGGTTAATACCCGCCCGTGGTAAATGATGGCAATTTTGTCTGCCAGCATTTCGGCTTCCACCAGGTTATGCGTGCAGATGATAATGGCTCTTTGTTCGGAACGCAGACTAGCGATGGCTTTCCGCACCAATTGGGCCGACTCTGGATCCATGGCCGAGGTCGGCTCATCCAATAGTAAAACCGGCGGATTATGTAGCAGGGTGCGCGCCAGCGCCAGTTTCTGGCGCATGCCTTTCGAGTATTGGCCGATCGGGTGCCTGGCAACCTCCGCCAGCCCGAAATAATCCATCCACGCCTGGCTGCGCTTCTGGCGGGTGGCGCTGTCCATCCGATAGATTTTCCCGTAAAAATCCAGGTATTCCGCCCCGGTCATGCGCAGGTAGAGGCCATGTTGTTCGGTCAGCACCCCCACGGAAGCCCGCACTTTTTCGGGTGCCTGCATCACGTCATACCCGGCAATCCTGGCCCAACCGCGCGTCGGGGATAGCACCGATGTCATCATGCGGACGGTGGTGGTTTTCCCTGCGCCGTTCTGACCGAGCAAAGCCAGCACCTGTCCGGGCTGCACATCCAGTGTTACACCATCCACGGCCCAGAAATCGCCGAACTGCTTGCTCAGGTCTTCAGTCTGGATCATTGCACGGCGGCCGTGCGGCGGCGATGGTTCAGGAACAGGAACACACCCGCGCCCAGCGCCACTAAAACCACGAAGGTCTGGTTGAAGTTTATCCCGCCCACCTGGGAAGAATCCACGCGCAGGAATTCAAGGAAGAACCGCCCGATGGAATACATGATCATATATATGTAAAAAAGGTCACCGGCTTTGAGCCATTTTTCGAACCGGCGGGCCATCCACAGCAGGATCGCCATATTGAGCAGGTTCCACAACGACTCGTACAGGAACAGCGGGGTGAAAAAATTGTAGTTTTGGAAGCCCGGAACGCGATGCGCCGGATCAATGTAAATCTTCCAGGGCAGGTTGGTGGGTTTCCCGTACAATTCCTGGTTGAAGAAGTTACCCCAACGGCCAATCGCCTGGGCCAGCGCCACACCCGGGACAATCGTATCGACCAGGGACAGGAACGAGATTTTTTTATTCCGGCAGTAAAGCCACAACGCCACGGCGCCACCGATAATCGCACCGGGGATGCCCAACCCGCCATTGCGGATGTTGATCATGTCCAACGGGTGCGAGAGATACCATCCCGTCGTGATGCCCTGCGCCACCATGGATGGCGGAGGGCTGAATATATGCCAGATGCGTGCTCCCACAATTCCGGCCAGAACAACCCAGAAAAGCGAATCCCAAATGTAATCCGGATTAATGCCGTGCCGCTTGGCCTCGGCCTGCGCCAGGAAAGCCGCCGCGACCACCCCCAGCATGATCAGGATGCCATAGAAGTAAATATGAAAGGATGTATTTAGAAACGGAAGAGGAATATCAAAACCATTGGGCAAGGTTTGCATGAACTACTCCTGAGAGTGGGATAGTTGGCGTAGTGCATCCCGCCGCACACGGAAAATTCTTTGCAGGGCCGTGATATTTGCAAAGATGGCGATGATGATCAAAGCGATCAAAGCCAGGGGAGGGTACAGGCCGCTGAAAATCAAACCTGGGATAAGCACAAGGTACCGTTCGACGCGCGTCAACAATCCAACGTTGGCGTCCAGCTTCGAGGCATCCGCCCGCGCCTTGACGTAAGAGACCAGCACCGAGCCGGCTGCAGCCAGATAGGCAAACAGGATGCCGAGTGGGTTGAAATGCACCATATAGTACATCAGGAAACCCAGGAATAGAAACAGTTCGGAATAGCGGTCCGTCACCGCATCCACAAAAGCGCCCCAGGCACTGGCTTCATTGCGCATGCGCGCCAGCGCGCCGTCCATCGCATCCACCGGCCCCATGATGAGCAGCAGGATTCCTGCCCAAGTCATGTGGCCAAATCCGATCAACAGGGCACAACCGACCGTCCCGGCCAACCCGATCAATGTGACCGTGTTGGGCCGGACGCCGATGCGGTTCAAAAATGCAGCGATCGGATAGTAATACCAGCGGAACCAAACCCGCATTTTATCGGTAAATGAAACTTTCTTTTCTTCGGTCGGTTGAGTCAAAGTAATTCCTTTTCTGGCAAAGCGCCTTTCAGAACTATGATACCACAGGGGGATTAGGCATCTTCCTGGGCGTCTTCGCTCTCTTCATCCGGTTCAAGCAGCACCTCCCGGTCGCGCCCGCCGCCCATGGAAGGTCCCACCACCCCCTTTTCTTCCAATTGATCCAGCAAGCGCGCCGCCCGCGGATATCCGATCCGTAATCGTCGTTGGAGCATGGAGGCGCTGGCGCGCTGGTCTTTTCTTAAGATGGTGATGGCCTGCTCCACCAGCACATCATCGCTGCCTTCCGCCTCCTCTTCGGATAACATGGATTCCCAGGGTGGCTTGACCTCTTTTTGAGGCGTCATTTTCTGCCAATGGGCGATCACGCGCTCGATCTCCTGGTCAGTCACGATCACACCCTGCGCGCGCGTCGGATTACCCACTTCCGGGTTCAGGAACAGCAAATCGCCGCGCCCGAGCAAAGTCTCCGCCCCGGGTAGATCCAGGATGACGCGTGAATCCACCCCCGAAGCAACCGCAAAGGCCAGGCGGGCTGGAAAATTGGCTTTGATCAGGCCGGTGACCACATCGGTACTGGGACGCTGGGTTGCCACCACCAGGTGGATCCCGGTGGCGCGCGCCATCTGCGCCAGGCGTACCAGGGCATGCTCGGTTTGATCCGGAGCAGACATCATCAGATCGGCCAGCTCGTCGATTAGAACGATAATGCGGGGCAGGGCTGGTGTATCTTTCCGGCGCTGTAAATGGTGGTTGTAAGCATCTATATCGCGTGCTTTGGCAGCCTCCAGTAATTTATAGCGGTGCTCCATCTCAACCACCACCCAGCGCAGAACGCCCAGGATGCGGGTGATATTCGTTTCCACTTTGCCAAAAAGATGCGCCAGGCCGTTGAAACGGATCAATTCGACCATTTTTGAGTCGATCATCACCATGCGCAGGTCTTCCGGGGCATTGTTCATCGCCAGGCAGGTTGCCAGGGCGGCAATACACACCGACTTGCCTGAGCCGGTTGTGCCGGCGATCAGCAGGTGCGGCATCCTGGCCAGGTCGGCCACCAGTGGTCCGCCGGAAACATCCCGCCCAAGCGCAATCGCCAGCGGTGATCCTATCTTGTAAAAAGCCTCCGTTTCCAACAACGGCCGCAAACGCACCAAAGAGGAGCGCAAGTTCGGCACTTCGATCCCCACATAGGCACGTCCAGGCACCGGGGCTTCGATGCGCAGGCGTTCCGCTGAAAGCGCCAGGGCCAGGTCTCTCTGCAGGCTGGCAATCTGTGCCACGCGCACTTTCATTTGCTGGGCGTCTTCCTCGGTACCCTTGCGGATGAAGCCTGGCTGGACGGCGAACTGTGTTACGGTGGGGCCGATGCGAAACCCGACCACCTTGGCCGGGATGCCAAATTCGGAAAGCGATTTCTCAATCAACCCAGCCGTTTGGTTGATGTTGCGTTCATCCGGTCGAACGGATTGCTCACCCAGCAATACATTTAAGGGTGGCAGGCGTTCACTGCGCGGTTCTGGCGCGGCCGGGCGGCTGTCTTGCCGTTCCTCCACTTTGAATGACTTGCGGAATTCGGGTGGTAATTTCTGGGCAGGTTTTTTAGCCGCTCCGCTGGAAGAATCTGCCACAGCATCGGACGGGAGCGGCGACACAACCGGGTTCTCTGATTGCGCCATAGCATTAGTTCCGGCCAAGGCAGGCCCGAGCTCTTCCACAGCTTCCACGCCAGCCTCTCGCAGCAGCCAGCTCTCCAGCGGCTTCCAGAATCCAAAACCAGTCAGAAGGGTAAATCCCCACAGGGCTAGAATAACCAGCCCGGCCCAGGTGAGACCAATATACCGGGCCAAAACCATGGCAAGACCCCAGCCAACCTGACCACCCCACATGGCTCTTTCCGACAACTGGTTTCCACTGAGGGATGACAACAACGCCAAAGTCAGGAAGAATGCCAGTTCCAGCGCAATGATACGATGCAATTGAATGCTGATTGGCTTAACGCTGCGGCGGAATGCCAGTACGCCTCCTGCCCCGAAAATGAGCACAATCAGCAGGTCTCCCCATCCAATCCAGATATGCAAAAACGTCACCCACTCTTCCAGCAGGCTGCCTTTTGAAAGCCCAAAAATTCCCAAGAGGGTCATCAAGCCAAATGCGCACAGGAAAACCCCCAGAATGTCCCAGAGAAAACGTCCAAAGTGAGCCTGGAGTCGCGCCAAGCGATCCACCCAATCGGAAGAACGGGGTGATTCGGGTACAGCACGGGATGGAGTGGAAGCGTTTTTACCCGACGGAGGCAGCGGCATGTCAATCCAGTTTCATGCTCAGGCCAAGACGCTGGCGGGGGGCATCCACCTGCAAAACCCGCACCTGCACACTCTGGCCCGGAGTAAGAAATTCTTTGAGATTACGATTGGGAGGCAGGGGAATTTCCGAAGTATGAATTAGCCCCTCCAGCCCTTCTTCGAGCCGGGCGAAAGCGCCATAAGGTACCAGGGTCGTAACAACCGCCGGAACAACCATATTGATCGGGTACCTCGCCTGCACTGTTTCCCATGGATTGGAAGCCAGACGCTTCAGGCTGAGTGCTATCCGGCAGCGCTCCGGTGCAACTTCCATCACCTGCACCTCAACCCGTTGTCCAACCTTGCATATCTGGTTGGGATGGGATACGCGTCCCCAGGAAAGTTCGGAAATGTGAATGAGCCCTTCCACACCGCCCAGGTCTACAAAAACCCCAAATTCAGTTACATTGGTCACTTCCCCAGAAAGGCGTTGACCGGTCTGAATGGTATTAAAGAGTTCCGGTCGTTTGCCTGCCTTGGCCCGTGCTGCACGCTCCGAAAAGACCAGGCGGCTTTCTTCCGGTATGCATTCGATAATTTTTAGCCGCAGGGGGTGGCCTACGTAAGCGGTGAGATTATCTTCGCGGCAATCTTCGTCCGCTTGGGATGGCAAATCCACCAGATGAGAGCAGGGAACAAATCCGTTCAAGCCTTCCCCCTCGACCAGCAATCCACCGCGATTAAAACTCGTGACTTGCAACGAAATAATCTCGTCCTGATGAAAAAGCCGGCCTGCCTTTCCCCAATCGGTTGACGGTTTTCCCGCCTCTTCTGTTCTTTGGGGTTTAACAGCCGAAACCGGCTTCCGGCTTTCCTCTTCTGCCAGTACAGAAGCCCACCAGCCATCATCCTGGATCGGCATTTCCGGTTCGGAATACTGAGTGTGAACCATTAGGTTTATCCAACCTCCTTCCCATTTATATTTGCCTGCGTTTGGCGTTCCATTTCTAGGATGATTCGGGCTACTTCCTCGATGGCAACCCGCTGTTTGCGGTACAGGTCTGCCTCTGACATTGCCAAACGGGTGGCAACTTCGCGTACTTTTCTTCCCTCAACAAACTTCATTTCAAGAATATTAAAAAGAATCCATTCGCCGGTAAAACGCCGCTCTCCTTCCGGGCGGACATGGTCCATCGCCTGGCGCAGGATGGATCGCAAAGCATTGGCGGGGTTGTCGTTATGTTCTTTAAATGCCTGTTGGACGATCTGGAGGTTAAGTAATGGATTCTGGGTCAATTTCGGCCCCCCCCAGTAATGCGCCAGGGCATCCCGTACCCATTCCGCCATATCCGATCCGGGCGGCAAAGTCTCCTCCAACAGGCTGGCCTTGCTGTCATATCGTCCGACCGCGCGCATGCGCTGGAACATATCCACCTGTGGGCGCAAGTCTTCGAGCGACCGGAAAACGCTTCTTTGCAGTCGACGATCCTGCAGCGCCACCAGGGCCCGCTGGAGAAGTACTGCCAGCGACTGGCGCTGGTCACTTACAATAACCTGGTCGTGTTGATGGACGACCCCCATCAAGCCAAGTAGAATTGGGGAACCTTCATCTGTTTCAGGCGGCTGGTGCAGGGGAAACAGCCAGTAATCGCCCCAGGCATATTCTTCGCCATCCCCATTTCCTTCGTGATTGATTACCTTTAATGCCTCCGAAAGATTGGATTCCTTTAAAAGGGGCGAGCTGCCTGTAGCAACGACCAGTGATAATTCTTCTCCATCCAACGCTGCGACAAACGCAGCCGGCGATTGTAAATGGTCCCGGACTGCCGCCAAAACAGCCTCCAAGAACTGGCGCAGATCGTTCTGCGTAATCAACCGTTCTTCCAAATTTTGCAACAAGGCCAGGTCAGTCCGGTCGCCGCCAAAGAAGATAAATCGCTCCCAGAGAGGCGCGGCCAATGTGATGGTATGCTCCAAAATAAGTACGGTCGCGACCATCGCTGCCGGTACCGCAACAGAATAGGTTGTCCCGAAATGTTCCCCGCCACGCCGGATGATCGTCATCACACCCAAGGCGGCCGAAGCGACGACCGGGCCGCGCATGATCCATTTAAATAAGCGGCTTTTTACCACCCGGTCAGGCCAGGAAACGCCAAAAAACGCCACTGCATACGCCATGAGAATGATCAGCCCGCCCACAAGGAAATTACTGAAGGTTGCCACTCCCCAGAACAGGAAGGGGAAATTGGCCGCCAGGCCGGAACCATATAACAGGTATGGGAAACTGCCGAGCGCCGGTGCCGCCGCCCCGGCCAGCAAATAGATCAAGCGGCGGCGACCTGAGCGTGTCAGGGTTCTGCGAAAGGCCCGCCAAAAATTGATCCAGGCCAGCACCATGATGAGAACATAATATGCCGTAAAAATTTCTGTCCAGATCGTTCGCTGGAGGTATGGCGCAGGCTCCCCATCCATCACCAATGGGCCGAGCAGGTAACCATATGCCAGCATGAGGATAAAAATGGCAGAGATGGAATACATCAGCCTGACGGCCAGGCGCCGGCGTCCACGACTGGGATGGCCAGTGGTTACCAGGAGGGCGTCTGAAAGGTGCAGGTAAGCTGCGGGCAGGAAGATAATCCCCAGCCATTCCAGCCTCAGAAACAGATCAATCACCAGGGGGGTGGCGGAAGCGCTTTCCAGCGCTTCCGATGTAAAAACCGTCACCACGCATAAAAGGATGATGGCAAAAGAACGCGCCACGCGATCACGCAAGTTAAATGACAGGGCATACAGGAATAGGGAAAAAGCCGTGATGGCGATCCCGGCTGTAAATATCTGGTTAACGGTAATAATCCCCGTTAGTAAATCCTGCGTCCAACCGCTAAGCATGCAAACCTTTCGTACCGTTACCGAATGGAACGACCGAAAAACAACGCAATATCCTGCGTTTCGTAATACAAGTCATTATACCCGCAGAATTCATAGCCGAGTTTCCGCGCCAGGCAAACCATCGGGTTATTTTTCGACGGCATTTCCAGCCATGCCCGGTTATTTTTTCGGTCGACCGCCCAGGATTGTGCGGCAAGAATGAGCGCCATTCCCACTCCCTGCCGCCTGAAAGAGGGCGAGACGACGATATCGGTCAACCAGGCAATATGGGGTACCATCATGTCGCTCATCCGGATATATCCGATCACTTCGCCGCCGATGACCCCCACCAGCATGCCTGATCGGCGGTTCCACGTGTCTGGCAGATTGGTTAATTGCCGGGGATAAGGCACTTTCACTGAACGCGGCAGGCGAATCTCCCGGAAAATGGCCCCGATTTGACCGGCTTCGCGGTCGACATCCATCTGCCATACATAATCCGTCTGGCAGGTATGGTCAATGGCCATCAGGATCGGTATATCGGTTGCAACGGCCCGGCGTATTTCTACATCTGGCATCTTGCACCTCACGGAGCTAATATATGCACCGGTACGACACAGGCAGGAAAATTATTACCCGCATTGTCGCTGACCACCAGCCGAAGCTGGTAATCCCCCGACGTAATCGCGGATGTATCCCAATTCCCAAGCGTACCGTCCTGGACGACTTTATTATCCGCCAGGATGGTGACCCAGATATCAGATCCTGCCGGCGCAAACTCATATTTATAAAAGCCGAAGTTGGGAATATTGGCGGATCCTTCCAACTCGATCGAGCCTTTCAACGAATCGCCCGGTTTGGGGGTAGTAATATCAATCTGGCCCGGTATGCATCCGGTCGCCTGGATGGTTACCGTAGGCCCTCCGGGAGTCACAACGCCCAAGGTTTCCATGAATTCCAGCGGAAAAGTGCCGGTTGGCGTCAGGAGCGGGTTCATGGTGGGTGTGGCAAGTTGTGTTAAGTCCGGAATGTTGGGCGCCAGGAAAACGACCAGGGCGAATTCTGCCAGGGCCAGAAGAATGACCAGTGACAGGGTTGCGGAGGCCAGGCGCATGTGGTGCTGGGCAATTTCACGTTCCAATCCAAAAACTGCGTCACGCTCCTCTTTCCGTGCCCGCACAATCTGCCGCAGACCAAATATCAATCCCAATGCCAGCAGTGCAAAGATGACCGGGGCCAGGGAAACAAAAAAACCAACGATAGCTGCCATTCCACCCCTGGCTAGAATGCCTGTAGAACGCCCCGGATGAGCGTCTCCAGTTTTGGTATGATTACTCCACCTGAAGCCAGCACTTCTTCATGCGAGGTGACAGTATTTCCATCCAGGTTGGCTTTATTGCTGATCCCGGAGAAACCCAGCACGCGTATCCCGCCGTGGCGTGCCACAATTACTTCCGGTACAGTCGACATCCCAACCGCATCCGCCCCGGCCAGGCGCAGGAAGCGCAGGTCCGCTGGGGACTCGAACGACGGTCCGCTCAGCCCAACATAAACACCTTCATGTAATATCAGTTTGTTATCTTTTGCGACCTTGCGAGCCAGTTCACACAACCCGCGGTCATAGGCCTGGCTCATATCCGGAAAACGCGGCCCCAATTCATCCAGGTTCGGCCCGATCAAGGGGTTGAGACCGGTCATTCCGACCAGGTTCAAATGGTCGGTAATCAGCATGACGTCACCTGGCACAAAATTCGGGTTAATGGCTCCAGCCGCATTGGTTACGATCAGAATTTCTATGCCTAGTCGTTGCATCACCCGCACCGGCAGCGTCACCTGGGCCATATCGTAACCTTCATAAAAATGAATACGCCCCTGCATCACCAGTAAACTCTGCCCATCCAGTTCACCCAGCACCAAACGTCCGGCATGCCCCTGAACGGTGGATATCGGCCAGCCGGGCAGTTCAGAATATGGAATGCTGGCTGGCTGTTGGATCGCTTCCGCCAACCCACCCAGACCCGTGCCCAAAATCAAACCTATGCGTGGCTGGCTTTTTATCTTCGTACGAACAATGCCGGCAACAAGATCCAGCATCTCTAAAGTTAATTGCATTGCCCTTCCTCCCGGTTCCCAATAAAACACATCTACACATCTAAATTATATCTTAACCAACCACTCTACGAAATGCTTCAATGACCTCTTGCACGTCTGCATCCTCAATCCAATAATGGGTTACCAGGCGATATTGCCGCTCGCCTGTTGCCCCGATCAGCACTCCCCGTTTTTTTAGTTTTTCGATCAATTCATCAGTGGTACATTGCACCTCCGGGCGCAGGGATAGAAAGACCATATTCGTCGCAGGCGTCTTCGGATCCAGCTGCAACCCCGGCACCAGCCGCAGGCCATCCGCCAGCTTCTTCGCCCTGGCATGGTCTTCTCCCAAACGGACTACCATCTTCTCCAAAGCAACCAAACCGGCTGCCGCCAGTATCCCGGCCTGACGCATACCCCCGCCCAGCATCTTGCGCAAGCGGCGGGCTTTGGCGATATATGGCTGCGAGCCGCACAACACCGACCCAACCGGGGCGCACAGCCCTTTACTCAGGCAGAAAGTAACCGAATCCACCGGTCCGGACAGCTGGCTGGCTGGCACACCTTGCGCAACCGCCGCGTTGAAAATACGCGCCCCATCCAGGTGGACCGACAATCCGTGGGAGTGCGCCCATTCAGCCATTTGATGCGTGTAGTCCGGCGTCTGATAAACCCCTCCGCAACCGTTATGTGTATTCTCGAGACAGACCAGCCTTGTGACCGGTTCATGCAAATCGTCCGGGCGGACAGCCCCTGCCACATCTTCTAATAGCAGCGAACCATCCGGCTGGTTGGGTAATTGGCAAGAATGCACTCCTCCCAGCGCAGACATCCCACCGGCTTCATGCACGAACACGTGGTTCTTCTTCCCGACAATTACTTCATCCCCGCGCTGGCAATGCGACAGGACCGCGATCAGATTGCCCATGGTCCCAGAGGCAACAAACAACCCCGCCTGCTTGCCCATCTTTTCCGCCGCCAGCTCCTGCAAACGGTTAATCGTAGGATCTTCGCCATACACATCGTCGCCCACTTCAGCTTTCGCCATGGCTTCCCGCATTTCGGGCGTAGGCTGGGTGACGGTATCGGAACGCAGGTCAATGTAACTCATAAGGGCACTCCAGTTTACTTTTTACTTCTCACTTCTTCCAACGCTTTTTTCAGCTCCTCCGGCAAACCCGCCTCAAATACCTTCGGCTCCTTCTCACCTGGAAGAATGATCTTTAATTTAATGGCGTGCAGAAAATGCCTGCCTAACTTCAAGGTGGCGGTCTTCTTTCCGTAAACGGTATCTCCCACCACCGGACATCCCAGGAATGCCATGTGCACGCGGATTTGGTGCGTCCGCCCGGTTAACGGATGAACCTCCAACAAGGTGTAGGCCGGGAAACTCTCCAGCGTGCGGTATTCGCTGACCGCTGAACGCCCCTTTTCCAGCGGCACCACCGACATCAGTTTGCGATGGGTGCTGTTCCTTCCGATCGGAGCTTCCACCCGCCCGCTTGGCGTGGGTGGTTTTCCGTCCACCAGTGCCAGGTATTTCTTCTCCACGGTACGGTTGCGGAACTGATCCTGCAACCAGCGGTGGGCACGTTCATTCTTGGCTATCATGATCAGGCCGGAGGTCTCTTTATCCAAGCGGTGGACGATACCGGGTCGTTCCTCGCCGCCTATCCCTTCCAGCCCGGGTACGTGCCCCAGTACGGCATGCACCAACGTCCCACTGTTGTGGCCCGGCGAGGGATGCACCACCATCCCGGCGGGTTTATTGACCACCAGCAGGTCGTAGTTCTCGAAAATGATGTCAAGATGGATGTTCTCTGGCACCAGTCCGCTCGGCACAGGCGCTGGAATCCTAATCTCAACCCGCTCGCCGGTTTCCAGATCCCGCCCCGTTTTCGTAACCGGCTCGCCCCCCACACAAACGGAACCGTCCCGGATCAGCCCCTGGATTCGGCTGCGCGAAAATTCCGGCAGGCATTCCGTTAGAAATACATCCAGCCGTTCTTTCTCTTCTTTCTCAAAGAGGAAGGCTTCAAGCCGGTCACTCACCCTTACCCTCGCCTTCGTCCGGGGAAGGTGCGGCAACTTTCTGTGCAGCTGCGCGGCGTTTTTCGGCCATCTCAGTGATCCAAACTCCCAAGATCAGCACCGCCACCCCCACTGAAATGCTCGCATCCGCAATATTGAAAATCGCGAAATTTCCAACCGAAATGAAATCCGTCACGTGCCCGAATTGGATGCGGTCGGTCAGGTTGCCAACCGCACCACTGAATTGCAGCATCAACGCCAAACGCAGCCACCAATCCTTACGGGATACGCGCGGAAAGTAATAAAGGATCGCCCCGGCTACAATGATCGCCAGTACCATGAAAAGGTAATTCCCGTTCGCAAAAATCCCGAAGGCCGCACCGGAGTTATACCAAAAACGGATGCGCGCAAACGGCATCAACAAGGCCAGCTGGGCAGGCAGCCAGTCGCCACCCAACGGGACATTCGCCCGCACCCACACTTTTGCCAGTTGGTCGCTGGTTACGATGATAACAGCCACCAGGAGCAGCACCAAATAGTCAAACCAATAATTTTTTAAGAAGGTCACAATGGCGTTCAGACTCAACCGTTTTGGTTGCATGGCAGGTTGGGGAACATTCATTAATTTTCATCCTCCGTGACAAATACGCGCGGTACGCGCGTATTGATATTCGTTAGAATTTCATACGGGATGGTACCGGCCCAATCAGCCAGCTCCTGGGCGGTGATGGCCAGGTTGTCCGATTCGCCCAGCAACGTTACTTCATCTCCATTGAACGCCGAATCGGCCTCGATATTGACCATCATCTGGTCCATGCAAATCCGCCCCACTTGTGGATATTTTTTCCCTCGGATGATTACCTGTGCCTGGTTGGACATGTTGCGAAAATACCCGTCACCGTAGCCAACTGGAACCGTGACGATCCGAACCGGATGGTCGGACTGCCAGGTGGAACCGTAGCTGACCGGATGCCCACCCCTGACCACCTTGAAATATACCACGCGGCTTTTCCAGGCCAGTGCCGGCTGCACTTCGACCGTCCGCTTTACCTCTTTTGCCGGATAGACTCCATAGAGCATGATACCGGGCCGCACCATATCCAGGTGGCTTTCCTCCAATTGTAAAATGGCGGCCGAATTAGCCATGTGACGGATGGGCATCGGCAGGCTGTTCTTTTCGTAGAATCGCAGCACTTCCTGGAATCGTTCCAATTGCAGACGAGCATGCGAAAGGACAATGGCATCGGAATTGGCAAAGTGGGAAAAAATACCTTCCACCTCCACATGCTTGCAATGCACGGCGGCATCCTGTAATGTCTGGGCAGTGTAATAATGAACTCCGAGGCGTTCCATGCCTGTATCAATTTTCAAATGGACCTTCGCCATAACCCCCATCCGGCCTGCCACACCATCAATTTGCTCCAGGCGTTCCACCGAGGAAGCCGTCAGGGTCAGGTTGTGCTGCAGGTATTGCGGCACCTGATCGCCCCAGATCCCCCCCAGCACCAGGATCGGTGCTGTTACACCCAATTCGCGCAGGAAGATGCCTTCCTCCAGCACTGCCACGCCGATGTAGTCAGCCTGGGGCCCAAGATGCTTCGACACCTCCGCCAGGCCATGTCCATAGGCATTGGCTTTAACAATGATCATCACCCTGGCGGGTGCCACATGGGCGCGGATGGCTTGCAAGTTCCGGCTCAACCGGCTCAGGTTGACCTCGGCCCAGGTGGCACGCACACTATCGCCGCTGGCAATAACAGGCTGGTGGATTTGCATGGGGGTGATTGTACTGCTTCTTGTAATAATTTGTGGATTTTTCCTGCCGCGAACTAGACCAGGACATGAATCAATCCGATCAGCGCCCCACCGGCGATCAGCCAGGTCGAATTGATCTTAAAGCGCAGGAGCAGGAAGAGGCTCACCAATGCGATCAGGATGGTGATGGGGTCGATGACAGCAGTCGAGGCAAGCTGGATGGTGACCCCCAGCATTAATCCCAACGATGCAACATTCACCCCATCCAGAAAGCCGGCTGTCCAGGGGGAATTGCGGATGCGATTTATCACCAGGCTTGCAGCAGCTACAAAGACAAAAGATGGCAGAAAAATCCCTGCAGTTGCCAGTAGCGCTCCGGGAACCCCTCCGAGCAAATACCCGATGAATGTAGCCGTGGTGAAGACCGGCCCGGGAGTGACCTGGCCAATGGCAATTGCATCGATCAACTGCTTGTCTGTGAGCCAGCCGAGACCGTGAACGAAGTCAGCGCGCAGGTAGGCCAGTAACACATAACCGCTGCCGTAGAGGGTCGCTCCAATTTTGAGGAAGTTCAGGAATAAAATTGGCAGGCTGAACGGAATGGAGCCTGCCAGGAGACCCAGCCCGGCAAGCGGCAGCCAAAACCCGACCACAGGCAGGCGTTTTATTCTGGAAATATTTTCCACTACCATGGCGATTAATCCGGCAGCCAGAAGCAGGATCAGAATATTTACCCCTAAAAAATACAGGCTAACTACCAATAGTCCCAGTACAGCGGTCAGCCAGTTCTTCACGGCTTTTTCACCCAGGTTCCATAAAGCCTGGGTGACGATGGCAATCACCACGGGCAGGATTCCATAAAAGATCCCGCTGGCAATTGGTGTGGTGCCGAAACGCACATACAACCAGGCCAGTACCATTACTATCAACATGGCCGGAAGGATGAAGCAGACTCCTGCCAGCACCAGACCAATCCAGCCGGCGCGCTGGTACCCCAAGTAGATTGCCAGTTCCGTTGAGGTCGGCCCGGGGATAAGGTTCGCCGCACCGAAAAGGTCAAGAAATTCCTGCTCACTGACCCATTTTCGCCTTTCCACCACCTCAGTATGCATGATGGCAACGTGGGCGGCCGGGCCGCCGAAGGCGGTCACACCCAACCGGAGGAAGAACATTAAAACCTCGACCAGTCGGTTACGATAGGAATGGGTGGGCGTTTGTGTTTCCATGGTTTCGTAACCTAGGATTATAAGATTAAATTCTGGTTTATTACAGATTTTATATGTTTTGCACCATCGCTTAGCGCAATTTAAGATATAATCGCGCCGCTGTTCGGAGAGGTGCCAGAGCGGTTGAATGGGACGGTCTCGAAAACCGTTGTGGCCTTCGGGCCACCGTGGGTTCGAATCCCACCCTCTCCGCAAAAAAACCCTGAAGGGTTTCAATCCCTTCAGGGTTTTTTCATGATTAAAAATTAGTCACGGGCTTTCCTGATTGCCAGCTTTACTTCTCCGGCAACTGCACCGCATTCTCTTCCGGCTTAATGGTTTTCTTTTCCTGTTTAAGCCGTACTTTTTCCGCTTTCTTCTTTTTCTTGTCCAACTCTTTTTGGCGCTTTTCGTATTGATAGTTTGTTTTTGGCAAGGGATTATCCTTCTGGAACGGTTTTTTATATAACAGCTATGCTAACAGCCATGCATTATCCATTATTATAGCACCCTTGCCAGGGCAGGGCATGGCTTGTCTGTGGTAAGATAGGCACAGGCATTGAATATGAAACTAAAAATTGCCCTCGCGCAGATCAACACCCGGCTAGGGGATGTCCAGTCCAATTTGGAAAAACACCTGGCCCTGGCAGGACAGGCCCGGCAGGCCGGAATGGACTTGCTGGTTTTCCCGGAGCTTTCCCTCACTGGTTATGTGCTCCAGGACCTCGTGTCGTCAGTTTCCTGCCGGCCGGATCCTAATGACCCGATTTTCAGCCGGCTCCTGGATGCAAGCCGCGACATCGACCTGATGGTCGGATTTGTAGATGAAGACACCCGCCATCGCTTCTATATCGCCTCGGCCTATCTGTCGCAGGGCGCGGTCGTGCATGTCCACCACAAGGTCTACCTGCCAACCTACGGCTTGTTCGACGAAGGGCGCTTTTTCGCCTCGGGTAACTCAGTCCGCGCTTTCGACACACGCTTCGGCCGCTTCGGGATGCTTATCTGTGAAGATTTCTGGCACGCCTCCCCACCCTACCTGCTCTGGCTGGATGGAGCCGATGTGCTGTTGTTTGCCTCTGCTTCGCCGGGGCGGGGATTGAACGGCGAACCAAAGCTGGAATCGTCCGCCTGGGTGGAACATACCAACCGTGCCTATGCCTGTTTGTTTACCACTTTCGTAGTTCATTCCAACCGGAGCGGGTTTGAAGATGGCTTGAATTTCTGGGGCGGCTCGACCGTTTTTGATCCGAACGGCAAGGTGGTTGTCCAGGCGCCTTATTTTGAAGAATCCCTCACCACCGCCGAAATTGATCTGAACCAATTGCACCGCACGCGTGCCAGGTTACCGCTCCTGCGAGATGAGCGCCCGGAACTGGTCCAGCGCGAATTGGAAAGGATTCTGCATGGATAATGGACTTTCCATCGATACCGGTCTCGTCAGAAAAATCCTTACCGAATTCATCCGTTCGGAGATCGGACGGGCTGGCTTTTCACGGGCAGTCGTTAACCTTTCCGGCGGGATCGACTCGGCCGTTTCGTTTGCCCTGGCTACTGCTGCGCTCGGTCCAGAGAATGTCCTGGCGGTCCGCCTGCCTTATAAGACTTCCTCGGCTGACAGTCTCGAACACGCCCAGGTGCTGATCGACCAGTTCGGCTGCCCATCCGTAACCATTCCCGTAACGGAAATGGTTGACCCGCTCGTTGCGCTTGAACAGAACATGTCCGCCGTTCGCAAGGGCAACATCATGGCGCGTGTTCGCATGATCGTCGCCTACGACCAGTCAGAGGCCTTCAAAGGCTTGGTGGTTGGCACCGGTAATAAGACCGAGATCCTGCTTGGGTACACCACCCTGTACGGCGATTCGGCCTGCGCACTCAACCCCATTGGTGACCTGTACAAGACCCAGGTGCGCCAATTGGCCCGGGACTTGCAAATCCCGGAAGTCATCATTGCCAAACCCCCCTCCGCCGACCTGTGGAACGGCCAGACCGACGAAGGCGAACTCGGCTTTACCTATGAAAACGTCGACAGGTTGCTTTATTTATTGGTGGACCAGCGTTATCGTCCCGAAGAATGTGTCGAGGCAGGCTTCTCCGAAAAGTTCGTCCGCCAGGTCGTCGAACGGGTCCGCCGGAACCAATTCAAACGCATCCTTCCTCCCATTGCCAAACTTTCCAGCCGCACCGTCGGCTACGATTTCCTGTATCTGCGGGATTGGGGAACTTAACTCCTCTTACCTCTTCATTCTTGCCATTTTCCTCCTGAATGAAACTTCACATTCCTCCGGCGCTTAAGCACCGCCGCTACTTTTACTTGTGGCTAGGCCTGCTCATTTCTCTTGCCGGCTCGCAGATGCAGATTTCTGCCATTTTCTGGCATATCCGCACGCTTACCGGCAACCCGGATCCGCTTGCCCTGGGTGGGATTGGGCTTGCGCGCATCCTGCCGGTCATCCTGTTTTCCATGCTCAGCGGACCGGTCGCGGATGCTTTTGACCGCCGCCAGATCCTGTTCATCACCCAGACCCTGATGGCATTGATTGCTCTGGCACTGGCCCTCCTGACTTTTACCGGTCTTATAACCATCTGGCAGATCTACGCGCTCACCGCCCTGCAGGCTGCCGTATCAGCTTTCGACAATCCAGCCCGCCAGGCCATGGTTCCGAACCTCGTCCCTGTAAAGGACCTTTCGAATGCCTTCAGCATGCAGTCGATTGCCTCCAACACCGGCTCGGTGATAGGACCCATGCTGGGCGGAGTGGTCATCGCCACACTCGGCCAGGGCTATACCTATCTGATAAATGCATTTTCCTTCCTGGCGGTGATCATCGCTTTGGTGCTGATCGGGCACGTAACCCAGAAAACCCGCAAATCCGCCGGGGTTAATTTGTCTGCCATGAAAGACGGCCTGCGCTTTATATTCAAACGCCCCATGATCCTTTCGACCATGCTGCTGGACTTTGTTGCCACTTTCTTCGCCTCCGCCAATACCATGATGCCGATTGTCGCCCGTGACATTCTCAAGGTGGGTGAAGTGGGCTATGGATTCCTGTCCTCTGCACAATCGGTCGGCTCCGTTCTGGCTGGGCTGGTCATTTCACAATTGCGCAACCTGCGCCGGCAGGGTCCCGTTTTCCTGGGCGCAGTGTTTGTTTTCGGCGTGACGACCGTTTTGTTTGGCATTTCGCACCTGTACTTCCTGGCGCTTCTGACCCTGGTCCTGATGGGCGCGGGCGACGCAGTCAGCACCATTATTCGCAATACCATCCGCCAGCTGCAAACCCCGGATGCCATGCGCGGGAGGATGACTGCAGTTAACCAGATTTTCTTCCAGGGTGGGCCGCAGTTGGGTGAAGTGGAGGCCGGGATTGTCGGGCAATTGTTCGGTGTACCGTTTGCCATCATCAGCGGTGGCATCGGTTGCATCCTGGGCACCTTCCTGATCATCCTGAAATGGCCCCAGGTGCGCTTATACGACCGCGAAGAAGAACCCATCCCCGTTCTGGAACTCTCCTGATCTCCTCACCCAACCCTTTTCCCTTTCCCTTATCCTTTTCCCTACGCCTGCCCAACGATTCATCTACAATTTCGCAAACCGGCAATAAAGTAATTGACTTTCATATCGATTCGCACTATACTGGCAATAGAGTATCCGCCTATGCGAGTTTTTTACGAACATACCCATTTGGTTTCCTGAAAGGCACGCTTCCATTTCGCGTGCCTTTCTCTATCTTCTAAAGGAGATATATCAATGGACTCTGGAATGATCGGCAAGATCGAAAAAGCCAAGCAGTACGCTCAGGAACGCGAACGCTTCCACTTTGAGAGTCTCACCGTCTCAATCGACGGCGCCAACAATCCTCATCGCGTCTCCCTTGCAGAGGGGACATGGAATTGTGATTGTGATTTCTTCCATAGTCACGGACTCTGCACCCATACGATGGCCCTCGAAGAACTCCTGAAAGGCATGCTCTCTGTTGCCATGAAAGCCTGAGCAGGTTTACAAGACCGACGATTTGACCTCCGAGGGTTCCCGCCCTCGGAGGTCGCATTTTCAGGTACAATTCTCCCCTATGAAGACCTTTTCACGTCGTGATTTTCTCAAACTAGGCGGATTGGCATTGGCCGGTCTCGCTTTCACATCCTTCCAGCCGGAATTTACCGAATTCGAAGATATCGAAATGGTGCGCGTGGCAAAGGACCCGGTCAGCGTATATAAAGAGGCTTCCGATAAGAGCTCCATTGTGCATACCTGGGTGCGCGACAACCTGGTCCACGTCTACGAATCGATCCAGGTTCCCACCACCGGGAATACCTCGCTCTGGTACCGCGTCTTCGGCGGATATATGAATGCCGGGCGGTTGCAACAGGTGCGTATACAATATAATGTTCCTCTGTCCAGCGTCCCGGCCAGCAAACTTTTATCCGAGGTCACGGTCCCGTATACCGATGCATACCGCTATAACCAGTGGGATGGCTGGACCCAGTATAACCGTCTGTATTACAGTTCCATCCATTGGATCACCGGCATAGAAGCCGGGCCGGACGGAAAAGCCTGGTACGATATCCAGGACAATGAAGACAAGAACCTTCATTATTACGTTCCTGCCGAACAAATACGCCCAATTTCACCATCAGAGATTACCCCGCTCTCCCCGGATGTACCAATGGGCCAAAAACGGATCGATGTCGACCTGACCACGCAAACGCTCACTTGTTACGAATCGGACAAACTCGTTTTCGCCACCCAGGTCTCCTCCGGGCAGGGTGTTTTGTTGGCCACCCCAGCTGGCGACGACAACATCATGGATAAACTTCCCTCCAGGAACATGAGCACCTCCAGCCCCCTGGCAGATGATATCATTCCATTGATGGGTGTCCCATGGTGCAGTTTCTTTACTGATAAAGGGCATGCCTTCCATGGTACCTACTGGCACAACAATTTCGGTTTCCCGATGAGTCATGGCTGCGTCAATATGCGCAACGAAGATGCGCTTTGGTTGTTCCGCTGGAACCAGCCGGCTGCCGGGTTTGACGATATTAACAAAGCCACCCTGGACGTTAAAGGATACGGGACGCCCGCCCACGTACACTATTGATATGCCAACCCTGACATGGCCATCCAAAGCCCTCCTGCCTCCGGAACCGGTTGGCTTGACCCTTGATTCGGTTATTTACCCGCAGGGTCACGGGTATCCGGGAGCCAGTCCCCAAAACCACCTTTTTATGGGGGATAATCTGGGCGTGATGGCTGCCTTACTGCCTGATTACGAGGGTCGCATCGATTTGATCTATGCCGATCCACCTTTTTTCACCAACAAACACTATCCAGCCCGCATCGGGCGCGGCGAGGATTCCCGCCACCCGTTGGAATGGCAATTGGCCGAAGGCTATGGGGACCGGTGGGAGGATATGGATGATTATCTTAATTTCCTCTACGCACGCCTGGCGCTGATGGCCCGATTGTTATCCCCGCATGGCACCCTTTACCTGCATTTGGATTGGCACGCGGATGCCTGTGCCCGCCTCCTGCTGGACGAATTTTTCGGTCCTGACCGCCTTCTAAATGAAATCATCTGGACCTACCACGGACCTTCCCCCGTTCGTCGCGCATTCAACCGTAAACACGATACCATCCTTGTCTACACCAAAGGCGATGACTATACTTTCAATGCCGATGTGGTCAGGGAGCCTTACAATCGCAATACCATTAAGACCTTCGAGTCGTCCGCCAAGGCTGGTTTCGGAAAAATCCCAGACCTGGAGCGCGGGAAAGTCCCGGAGGATTGGTGGTATTTCCCGGTCGTGGCCCGTTTGCACAACGAGCGGACCGGCTACCCTACCCAAAAACCCGAGGCGCTCATCCAGCGGATTATTCTGGCCTCTTCCAATCCCGGCGACCTGGTTGCCGATTTCTTCTGCGGCTCCGGTACATTCCCGCTTGTCGCTGCCCGGCACGGCCGCCGGTTCCTGGCCTGTGATGGAACCTGGCGCGCTATTCACACAGCCCGCAGCCGCCTTTGTGAACAAGACCAGCCTTTTTCATTGCTCCGGGCTGAGAACTATGCCGTTCCTTCCGCCAATACTTCCATAAAGTTGGATATTCGATCGGAAACGATCCGTCTTCTGGACGCTCCGGAGTTGGATTATTGGGATGTCGATCCCGCCTGGAATGGGAAAGTCTTTCAAAGTGCGGTGCAAGCCCGCCGCCCAAATCGTTCCGGGCAAATCCCCCTGGAAATAAAATCGCCCGCCGCGTTTACCAACCTGTGCGTGCGGGCAGTCGCCATCACCGGGGAACAGATACAATTACACGTCCAACCGGTATCCTACACCTCTGACCGTCCTTAATATCTTGGGGGCCTTTGGGTCGATTTCGATGGCCCGCCGCAGCCAGGAAATGTGCACATCCAGCGTACGCGTGTCATCCGTATAATCGGTTTCCCAGACCTGGGAAAAAAGAGCATTCCGTTCGATCACTTCGCCCTGGTGTTCGATCAGGGTTTTTAAGAGCAGCATCAAACGCGGCGTCAGGCGGGTCCGCTTATCCAGGCAGCGCACGATCCGCTTTTCCACATCCAGCCGCACCGGGCCGGCATGGATGTTGGACTTGCCATCCCCTGGCAGAAGGTGCCTGATCCGGTTGACCAGTTTTTGGGCGGTAAAAGGCAGCGACAGGATGATATCCGCATCCAATTTTTCAACTTCGCGATCTGAGTCAAGGATCACCAGGATCGGTAATCCTGGCGCCTTGTCCCGTAACGACTGGCAAATTCGTTTCCCGCTGGCCCGCAAAGATGCCGCGTTAACTACCACCACAACCGGGCGCAGGCCCTCGCCGAGACGCGCCAAAGCCTCGCTGCCATTGGAAACCGATTCGACAACAAAACCTTTTTTGCGTAAGGCGGGGACAAATGCAGGTTGGTCTGCGTGTTTGCCCTCAATGACCAGAAGCGTTGAATCACTCATTGGAATAATGTGGATTACATTATTTATACTTACACTAATTATACACCAATGTTAAAGAAATCAAATCCATCTATGGTACCAGAACAATGCATCCAATTATTATACTGGCAAACCTGAAATTCCTGCCAGGGCTGCATGGTCAATTAAGCGCGCATCCCGTTCAGGTGACCCGGATCGAAATGCCACAGTAGGCGCATTCAGCCGTATTAGCGTCAACCCAGGTTGCTTCACTTGCATGCAGCGGCGCGCCACACTTTGGGCAGTTGGTCGGCAGGTTGCCGCGCGGGGTGGCGGCCGGGGCGGGCATGGGCATGCCTCCCACCACCGGCCCGAATTCTTTCGCCAGGGCTTCGGCCGAGTTCTTCATGCCTTTGTTGGTGAACTTGCGGGTGATATTGGCATAGAACACCGGCGTCCGGTTAACCATCTGGTATTGAATGAAAAGGCTCAAGGCACGCCGCGCCTGGACCAGGGCATCCTGCTCATCCTGGCCGTCTGCAAACGCGTGGGCGGCCTGGGCATGCAGGTTGGCCGCCCGGCGCGGGTGGTTGCTGGTTTCCATATTACTGGCCAGTTGGGCAAAGATCGGCGCGGCCAGGATGGGTTGTCCACTGGCAACCAGCTGGTTGGCCTGGTTCATCGCCTTCAGTTGGGCCGGGCCGAGTGGTGCGGGATTCTGACCGGGATTTCGAAAGCGTCGGAACATGCTGTCCTCCATTATGAATTATATGAATTAGACGGAACTCCAGAATTGTATCAATGCGACATCTTATCCCATTTGGATTAAGCCATTATTAACTCTCCATGAACTGGGTGTAAAAAAAGTTCCTCTACACTAATTCCTTGAATTCGTCATAAGGCATCTGTACTTCCTGTTCCACCAAGGCCACCATCTGCTGCCACATCCCCATAAAAATGCGTTTGCGCCGTTCGATTTCCTCGACCGTAAATGCATTGAGCAGCATTACTTCCTGGATGCTTTCGCGAAAATGCTTGGGCAAGCAGTCCAGTTTTTCCACACAGTAAAAGCGCCATTTCATATCCGCCACGAGTTGGCCATTTAACGCAAACAACATGTCGTAGAAATAATTCAGTCCCTGATCAAACATATGCTGCGCGCTGATGATATTGCCGCGCTCCACCCACAGGTTGGTCAACCGATTGATATACCATTCTGAGAGAACCAGGCCTGACATCAACAACCACTTTTTCTCCTCTGGTTGCAGAGGAACTTTTTCCTGTAACAGCCGGACTATCAGGCCATTTGGATCGTAATGGATCTGTGCCTGGGAATAGGTCCAACGCTTCGCCATGTCCCAGGTCGCCTGAATTTCAGCCTCATAATCTTCCACGTGGCTATGGATCTCAAAACCCTCCACCTTTTGAAACATGGTTGGCATTGGAATAGCCGGCTCGTGGCTTTTGAAGAAGGTGATATCGATGTCGGCGGAGGCATCATAATAACCCCTAGCGATGGCGCCCAGGAAAACGATCCCGGCCATCCCATCGACGGCATATTGCCGGGCGAATTCCCTTGCCAACCGCCTGGCTTGCTCCAATTGCATTAGATCGTTGGATTGGATTGGAAACTGTGTGTTCATGGTGTCCTTCCCTCATATCATGATATCGGCAGCATTTTATACATCCGGCTGTTAAAATCAGTCATTTCAATCCGAAAAACAGACTTTCCCAATACCCGTGTGAACCTACCATTTTCAAACGCCATGCAAGCGGGCTCGTCAATGCCATATCCAATATCTGTTTTAGTTTTCGCCATCAGCTCCAATACCTCCGGCAATGCATTCCATTCCGTGAAATGCACACCGATGACAAAACCACTCGCCAAGCCCAATCCCTGAACTATTTTGAGTTCTTTCTCGCCGGTTTCCTGCGGAGTCAGTGGACATATTGAAAGAGAGATCAAAGCTCCAGCGGATATTCCGGCAACAGGTACACCCGCCCGATATTTTTTTCGAATGGCCGCTCCGATCGCGCCGTAAGCAAATAACTGGTGATTCGTGGGAGTATTTCCCCCGCAAATAAAAATTCCGGTTGCACTGGATAAAGCCGCTAAGGCCGAGGTTTGATCAAGTCTTCCTGCCTCATACGGAGTGACAGGGATAAAGTGCGCAACGCCTCGATCCAACCATGGCCGGGTAATCTCAGTCTGATATTTTTCCCAACCGGAACGAGTTTGTGCTAATACAGCAATAATCGCCTGCCGTCCGCCCGCGGCAGCCACAAATTCATCCGCATAGATTTTATAAGCAGCCTGGCTGCCCCCAAGGAGAAATAAGAAGGTCTTATCGTCTTTTATAAGAGTTTCCATTCTTCTACTTTGTGTCCTGCAATTTCAGTGCATCCGCCAGTTCCGGATTGAGCTGCCATTTACCAGCCTGGTACACTTGCTTATCCCAGGGAAAAATGACCAGAGCATCCGTCATCAATGCAACGTGGTCCGGCGTTGGGTTGGCCCAGCTGTGGCTCACCAGGCATGCCGTGATGACATGCTTCGCCCCTTGCTCCCGCGCCCGTTGCGCCACCAGCCGAAGCGTCTCGCCGGTGTCGGCAATCTCATCGATAACGGCTACAACCTTGCCCTCGACCCCTTTGGAAACGTCCACTTTCCAGACCGGTTGCTGGTAAGTTACCTGGTCATTTAATCGGCGGGTGATCCGCACCGGGAAAAACTCCTTCCGCAGAGCTCATGCCACTGCCGTCGCCGGAAACAGTCCCGCCCGGGCAATTCCGACAACAACTTCGATCTCTTCCATCGCCAGGCGTTCCGCCAGGTTGGCAGCCAGCTTTACAAAATTTTCCCAGCCAATTTCTTGAACACCTTTTCGTTGGGAGTAATCATAGCTTTTCATAAATATCTTCCTTGGGAACAATGGCTTGTGTTTTTCTTCCGGAGAGTGCCTGTCAAATGCTTGACTGGGAAAGTCAATTACAATCGATCAACCCCAGCCGCTGGATTGGCAAGGTTTGCTTATGATTATCATGCATTTCTTCCCTCCTTGTAGCCTCTCTCGTCCTGCACCCATTCGTGGGATGCCGCGAGGAAGGGCTACCAGAACCAAATGCGTCCCAATCGCTTATCCATTATAATCTCACCTTATGGAATCCTCCCTTTCCCCCTTCTTTAATCCATCCGGCGTGGTGATCGTAGGTGCTTCAGCCGATCCCGCCAAACTTGGTTATCACATCGCCCATAACATGCTTAAGAGCGGATACACGGGTTCGATTCATTTTATCAATCTTAAGGGGGGCGAACTGTTCGGGCGTCCCATATATCACACTGCTGCAGAGGTGCCCGATCCGGTTGACCTGGCGGTGCTGATCGTGCCGGCGGCTGCCACTCCGGCAGCACTGAAAGACCTGGCTGGGCGCGGAATCCGGGCTGCGATTGTATGTTCGGGAGGCTTCCGGGAAGCAGGACCGGTAGGCGCGGTGCTCGAAACCGAATGTCTGGAGATCGCCCGCAAGTACCAAATGCGCTTGCTCGGCCCCAACTGTATCGGCTTGATCGACAATTTCCTGCCCATTGATACGTCTTTTTTAACCATCCCGGCGCCCCCCAAAGGCAACCTGGGGTTTATTTCCCAATCCGGAGCAATAATCGACACGATCATTGACTGGTCGCAGGAGCAGGGATTTGGATTCTCGCGCTTGATCAGTCTGGGTAATGAAGCAGATATCACTGAGACGGACATGCTCGCCAGCCTGCTGGAGGACGAAAATACGCGGGCCATTACGTTTTACATTGAAACCCTCCACGATGGTCGGCGCTTTGTGGAGGCAGCTGCTCAGGCAGTCCGCCGCAAACCACTGGTCGCCATGAAAGTCGGGAGGTCTGCCAGCGGCCAGCGTGCCGCCGCATCCCATACCGGCGCGTTGGCGGGTGCAGATTCTGCATACGCAGCAGCCTTTCAACGGGCTGGTGTCCTGCAGGCAGGCACCCTCGAAGAAATGTTCGATTGGGCCGTGGCGCTGGCAGCCTTTCCACTGCCGCGCGGCCAGCGGATGGCTATCCTTACGAATGCCGGCGGCCCGGGTGTGATCGCCTCCGATGCGCTTGAAGCCAATCTCCTGACTCTGGCTGAATTCACACACACTACCCGGGCAAGTCTGGCAGCTCTGCTTCCCTCCGCAGCCAGTTTAAACAACCCGGTGGATATGCTGGGTGGCGCTACAAGCGTAATGTTTGCAGGCTGTCTGCGGTTATTACTCGCCGATCCGGGTGTGGATGGTGTCCTAGTCATTCTCCCGCCCCCGCCCGTGGAAACCGCCGGGATGGTTGCCGAGGCAGTGATCCCGGTAATTCAAGCTGCCTCCAAGCCGGTGATTGTGTCCTTGATGGGTGGCGGGACAATCCAGCCGGCGGTCGAACTATTCCGGCTGGCCCACATTCCAGAATATCGTTTCCCCAAACGGGCCGCCTCTGCCATGGCGGCCCTGTTCAGGAGGGCAGAGTTCGTAAGGAAAGCGCAGGAAATACCACTAACCTGGAAAGGGATTAATATCCGGTTGGCGAAAGCCACCCTTAAGGAAGCCCAGCCAGGCTCGTTCCTGTCCCCCCAGGCTGTGGATCGTTTACTGGCTGCATTTGGAATTCCGAGTGCCTCAATCAGGCTGGCCCGGACGGAGACCGAAGCTGTTGAGATCGCCGGGCAAATGGGCTATCCGATCGTGCTGAAAATTGCCTCGCCAGACATCTCCCACAAATCTGACGTGGGCGGTGTTTTGCTGAATATCAATACTGCCGAAGAAGTCCGGACCGGGTTCGGCAGCGTGATGGGGCGCGCTCGCCGCGCCAGGCCGGACGCCCATCTCGAAGGCGTTCTGGTTCAACGGATGCTGCCCGCCGGGCAGGAGGTTATTATCGGTGCGAAGCGTGATCCGCAATTCGGCCCATTGATGATGTTCGGCTCGGGGGGTGTGGAAGTGGAAGGCTTGAAAGACCTGGCGTTTGGCCTGGCGCCATTGCTGGCGACCGAAGCAGATGAAATGCTGCAGCGCACCTGGGCCGGACGCAAATTGGCCGGTTTTCGCAGCATTCCTCCAGCGGATGCCGGTGCAGTTAAAGATATCTTGCAACGCCTGGCTCAATTGGCATTTAATTTCCCGGAAGTTTCCGAAATCGAGATTAATCCTCTGCTTGTCCTTGCTCCTGGTCAGGGGACAGTCGCAGTGGATGCCAGGGTCAAGCTGGGATAATAAAGTTTTTACAGAAAACGATTCCTCCAATGGGAGACGAAGGGAAGCCGGGCCTCCATGGGACAAGGTTGTCAACGGTTTGCTTGTTCCCGGCTGCCCGGGTCAGGGCCAGCAACCTGCCCGTGCTGAAGGCGAAAATAAGCCCCTTTTTAGGTCTTTTTCAAAAAGTCCTGCTTGGCTGCCTCGGCGGAGGCGACCCAATCATGCCGGATGAAACCGCGCAAATCCAGCTTATAACCGGATCACGAACCCGCATTTCTCACACTTTATGCTTTCCATGCCGCGCAGCATCACTTCGTCATATTGCTTTACCTGGCTAAGACGGCTCTCTTCTGCTTTTAGAAACTATGGCAGTTCCCCCCCCGAACCTAAAGACCCGCCATCCGGCTACGCGATGGAGCGGGCATTGGATGGAGAGCGTTCTCCTTCGATTCCCCAACTAATGATCCTCTTTGGCTTGATCCGGATCATTTCGGGGGAAAAGTTGGGTACGATCTCCGTGCCACCAGTATCCAACACAACTGCCTCCCCGCGAATCTCGATACCCCGGACAATCCATGGGTTGATAGATGGTATATCGTCGATTACGAATGCCACCCAGGGGTTGTGTTGGATGTCGCGGAATTTCTTCCGTTTGGCAAAGTCGTGACCACCAATTTCGATTGTATCCACATCCGGATTGTAGCGAAACGCTACCGGCACTACATGCGGATGTCCATCTGGGCCAACAGTGGCAAGGCGGCCCAGCCGTTGGGACTGCAAATATCCCTTTTCTGCGGTGGTGAAGATGCTCATTTTTTCTCCTTAATTCCTTCTCATAAACGAATCACAAACCCACAGTACTCGCATTTGATGCTGTCCATGCCGCGCAATACCACCGAGGTGATATTGCCTCCGCAGGAGGGACATTGCGCTGGGGCCGACTTGACCTTTTCCACCGCCGCCTGGTCGAGCGCCACTGCACGGCCCTGGTCGAAGTCCTTGTTCTTGGCACGGTTGATCAGCGCCTGCCAGGCCACATTATCCTGCCAGATGTGAAAATGCGCCATCTGCACTGCGGCGCCGCTGGCAAAATGTACTTCGATATGGTCTTCGTTCTTAAGCAGGCCCTGCTTGCTGGTTTCCACTTTATCCACCAGTGCCACCGGAGCTTCCAGCTGTAATCCCTGTACCTTCTGTTTCTCTCTTGCCACAAAGAGTACTTTCTTGGTGGCGATCTCTTCCTTTTGCTCGAAGATCAGGCGCTGGTCGGTCAGGTAGAGTACACCTTGCGGATCGCCCTTCTGCTCTTTGCCGGTCTTGCGCCAGCCCGCCTTGACCGCCGCGATGCCCGCCTCGGTCGGCAGCAATTGGAAGGAGGCCTCGGCCAGTTGTCCCAGCAGGTACTCGATCTCCTCCAGGTGCCGGGTGGCTGTGGACACCTGGTTGGTGAACTGGGTGTACATCCCCTCGATGGCCTGTTCGGCAGCAGGTACCTTGCTTTCCTCCTGCCCTACCGCCGATTGCAGCGTTGCCAGCAGACCGCGTGCAGCCGCCGGGTTGCCGGCCATCGCTGCCAGTTGCGGCATCTGCATCTCGATTGGACGCAGGGAGTTCACCAACGCTGTCGATTGTGTGTTGATCTGTGTTTGCAGGTTCGGGTACAACTGCATCCAGGAGCTCACAAAGGACTGTGCCTGTCCTTCCATATCTTTCTCGAAGACGTAGCCGCGCGCCCTTAAGCTGGCTATGCGCTGTGCCAATCCATTTACGGTCGTTTGTGCCGACTCAACCGCCTCGCGGCTGCTGGTCAATTGCACACTTCCCTGCAACGTGTTGACCCTGGCCTGCAGGGCATTGATCTCTTCGGAAATTTCCTGAGCGGGATTGGGAGTTACCAAGGCTTACCTCCTGTGCTAATAGGATAATATTGACTTTATTATTGCACAAATGAACAGGAATGACAACAGATCGGACCAAATCTCGGAAATGATCCAACCGGTTGCTTTTTATGGGTTTTTCAAGATGGGATTTCGTGAGTGTAGGGAGATTGCCAGGCTTAAATGGATAATCTTGATTGATAACCACTTGACAATGTGTTTGATTTTCAGTATACTATAATTACTAACACGTGTTAGTAGAAGAGAATTATGCCCAGAAAACGTGTCACCAGCTTCGATGTTGCTGAAAAGTCGGGGGTATCCAGAACCACGGTCTCGTTTGTCCTGAACAAAGTTCCGGGCATCAGTATCAGTGATTCCACCCGCCAGCGGGTCCTCCAGGTTGCAAAAGAACTGAATTATCATCCGGATTCTACGGGGAAAAAACTTGCCAGCGGAAAGTCGAATGCTCTCGGGTTGGTCCTCCGCCAGAGTCATGAGCAGGTATTTGCGGACGCATTACTTCCCCAAGTGTTGATGGGAATTGGTCAGGCCGCCACCGAGCAAGGCTTCGAGGTTCTACTGAAACCGCTGGAACCGCAGGATGCTGACGGATATATGCGCCTAGTCCATGAGAACCATGTGGACGGCATTATTCTCTCAGGGCCCCGCCAGGAAGAATCCGAGATCATCCGCTTGCACAATGAAGGGCTGCCGGTCATGCTCATGGGGCAGTTGCCCGGAAGCGGCCTGCCCTTTGTGGATATCGATGCGGTCAGCGGCTCCGCCTCAGCAGTCAATCACCTGATCGAACATGGCCACCGTCGCATCGGTCTGATTACCAATGCCGCCTTGGAATACACCTCTGCCCAGCAGCGCCGTCTGGGTTATCTAAATTCACTAAAGCAAGCTGGAATTGAACCGGATGATTCCCTCATGCAGGCAGGAAACTATACTTCTGCAAGTGGTTTTACAGCCATGCAAAAACTGCTGGAAGTGTCCCCACGCCTGACAGCGGTATTCGTCGCCAGCGACGTTGTTTCACTGGGTGCAATTCGGGCGATTAAACAGGCTGGGTTGAGAATTCCCCAGGATATTGCCGTGGTTGGCTTCGATAATATTCCCATGGCAGATTATTTTGATCCTCCCCTCACTACCGTTCGTATCCCATCTTACGGGCTTGGCTGGGCCTCCGGGGAACGGCTCGTGCGACTCGTACAGGGTGAAGTCCTTGATCAAGAGGGCATGCTGCTCGAATCCGAGTTGGTTGTTCGCAATTCGAGTTGTTAAAAAACGATTAGCTCACATTTGTTTTTTTTATTCGGTTTATTAACACGTGTTAGTTTTCGGAATATTTGGCAGGTTTTGGTCTATGGTCAGAATAAATAATCCTCTCTATTTTCACCAGAAAGGAGGCGGTGTAAAATCAAATGAAATAATCTTCCCCACGAAAGCGATCTAATAATACCCGTTTCCCAATTTTCAAGGAGGATTACCTTATGAACGTACGATCAATTCGAATAATTGGCTTGCTGGTCGCCGCTAGCTTAATCTTCACAGCCTGTGCGTCCGCAGCCACACCCACGGCAGCCCCGGTTCAGCCGACTGCCACCATGGCGCCCGTCGCCACCGCTACCATGGCCCCCGTCGCTACTGCTACCATGGCCCCCGCCGCCACCGCCACCACCGCACCCGCTGCTGCAACCATCGATTGCAAGGGAGCGGCTTCCGGCGATACCATCTCCGTTGCCTACCAGTGGTCTGGATCGGAGGAAGCCAGCTTCCAAACCATCATCAAACCGCTCGAGGATGCCTGTGGTATCAAGATCACTGGCAGTTCCACCCGCGACGCCTCCGTGCTAGACACCATGGTCAAGAGCTCGCCTCCGGATGTGCTCTTCTGGCCGGACCTCTCCCCGCTCAAGCTGTACACCAGCATGCTGCTGCCCTTGGATACCGTCGGCGGCAACCAGTCCAATTATGCACAGTACTGGATAACCATGGGCACAGTCAATGGCAAATGGCTGGCCATTCCGGCCAAGGCTGACCTGAAAACCATCATCTGGTACAGCCCCACCCAATTCGCCGCGCTCGGGTATACCGTCCCGACCACCTTCGCCGATCTACAGACTCTGGTTGACAAAATGGTCGCTGATGGCAATGTACCATGGAGCATGGGCTTCAACAACGGCGGCGCAGCGGATGGCTGGACCGGTTCCGACTTCATCCAGGACATACTCCTCGCCACCCAGGGACCAGACTACGTCAATGGCATCATTGCCGGTACCACACCATACAATGATCCGGGCGTGCTGGCGGCTTATCAGGTATACCAGAAGTGGGCTTCGGATCCGAAGTACACCGTTGGCGGAGCCAATGGCACGGTCAACACCAAATTCCTGGATGCCATCTACAAAGTATTTTCCAATCCGCCCCAGGCGTTGATGGTCAAGCAATCCGGCTTTGCCGGCGGCTCCATCGCGACGCAATACCCCACCTTGAAATATGGCACCGATTACGATTTCTTCCAGTTCCCTGGCGCCAAGGGCATGCAAGGCGGAGCCGATTTCATGATGGCCTTCAGTAACAAACCGGCCGCCCAGGCCCTCGTTGCTTACGTTACCGGTACAGTCGGCGGCCAGAATTGGGCCAAGGCTAATTTCAGCGTCTCTCCGAACAAGAATGCCAACGGCAACTATACCGACCCGCAGGTGATCAAGTTCGCCCAGATGCTCGCCAATGCTTCCGGCTTTACCTTTGATATAGGCGATGCACTCGGAGCTCCGTTCAATGATGCCGAATGGAAGGGCATTGTCGCAGTGGTCCAGGGCGCAGATATACCCACGACCCTTGCAACAATCGCCGCAGCGCAGAAACAATCCATCAAATAAACACTTGGTCGTCAAAAGCTGGGGCATGCCAAAACCATGCCCCAGCCCTTATTTACACATGAAGGAGGAGGATATATGGTCCCAAGGATCATGAAGCAAGGCCGCCTGGCCCCGTGGTTTTACCTGCTCCCGGCCCTGGTGCTCATGACGATATTTATCGTCTATCCCACCATTGGCACTTTCCGCCTAAGCCTGCTGGGCGCCACCAGCACCCAATCCGCTGCCACAACTTGTACTGCTGGTCAACCCTGCTGGGGGATTTTAGAGAACTACCGTTACGCCCTGACCAATCCCGATATGCTCCTGGCTCTGCGCAATAATGCCCTGTGGTTGTTGTTGATGGTCCCTGGGACGATTGCCGGGGGCTTGTTTTTTGCATTATTGGCCGACCGGGTTCGCTACGAAAATGTCGCCAAGGCGATCATTTTTATGCCCACTGCGATTTCATTCATCGGCGCTGGCATTATCTGGCGCTTTGTATACGATGTCGAATCCGGCGGCGGCCCCCAAATTGGCCTCCTGAACGCCATTATCGTCGGGCTGGGCGGCAAGGCGGTAACATGGTTGAGCGACCCGGCCATCAATAACTTTTCCCTGATGGTGGTGGGTGTCTGGCTATGGGCAGGTTTCTGTATGACCATCCTGTCAGCCGCCATCAAAGGAGTCAACACAGAAATCCTGGAGGCGTCGCGCGTCGATGGCGCCAATGAATGGCAGGTCTTCTGGGAAATTCTTTTCCCGAGCATCCAGACGACGATTGTGGTTGTGACCACCACCATGGCTATTATCATTCTTAAGATTTTCGACGTGGTCTTCGTCATGACGGATGGCAATTTCGGCACCGAGGTGATTGCCAACCGCATGTTCACGCTGATTGTGACCAATGCAGGCCAATCCACTGCCATTGCGGTCATCCTGATCATTTTGACGATTCCAATCATGATTTTCAACATCCAACGCTTTCGTAAAGAGGAGGCAGCCCGATGAAACCACTGGCCCGTTTCAACCGCTTTTTCAGCAGGCTGCCTCTTCACATGGCAGTCATACTGATGTGCGTGCTTTGGATCATCCCGACACTGGGGTTGTTCGTGACCTCCTTCCGGTCGCGCCAGGCCGTCAGCACCACCGGCTGGTGGGAGACCTTCCTGCCCCAGCCGCAGGCGGTCGGGAAACCGGAGTACACGCAGTACTGTACTGCCTGCCATGGGGCCACCGGCAAGGCGCTCCCCGCGGCCGACCTTTCCAGCCCGGTTAAAGTGAACCAGTTCCCGAGCGCGGCCAGCCTGCTGGTGATGCTGCGCAATCCTGTCAACGGAGCACCACACTTGCTTAACACCACGCCCCTGCCTTCCGCCCCCAAGGATTCCTTGGCAAGTCTTACCCCGATTGTGACTTATCTGCAAACTCTTTCCGGCCAGGGCCAAAATACCACCCGGCTGACTCTCAGCAATTACGTGGATGCCATTGTCGGCTACAAGGGCATCCAGGATTATCTTTCAGACTGCAAGAACAATGTCGCCAGCACCAAGGCAGTCTTCAACTGCAATATCAGCGACGTAACCAATCCGGCCGGTATGGGCGATGCCCTGATTAATACCCTGATCGTTACCATACCGACCACCCTTCTGGTGATTGTCATCGCAGCCCTGGCTGCCTATGCCTTCGCCTGGTTGGACTTTAAAGGACGCCAATGGCTGTTTGCCCTGTTGATAGGGCTGCAGATCGTGCCTCTGCAGATGTCTCTTGTCCCTATCGCCCAAATGTACGTCAAGCTCCACATGCAAAGCACCTTCCTGGGGATCTGGCTCTTCCACACCGGCTTCGGCTTGCCGTACGCCATATATCTGATCCGCAACTTCATTGGTTCCCTTCCGCGCGAGATGTTCGAATCCGCCTATCTGGACGGCGCCAACCATTGGGCTGCCTTTCGCCGTCTGGCCCTGCCCCTTTCGATGCCGGCGATCGCCTCGCTGGGTATTTTCCAGTTCATTTGGGTCTGGAATGACTTCCTGGTGGCCAAGATCTTTCTCTCCAGCCACCCGGTGTTGACCGTGCAGATTACCAACTTGATTGACCCGCGCGGCCAGAACTGGCACATCCTGACCGGCGCAGCTTTCCTGTCGTTCCTCGTCCCGATGATCGTATTCTTCGCCTTCCAACGTTCCTTCGTGCACGGGCTCCTAGCTGGCTCTGTGAAAGGCTAAAATTCTTTGAGATATGCTTATGTCCGATCCGTTCTGGTACAAAAATGCCGTTTTCTATGAAGTCTATGTGCGCGCTTTTTATGACAGTAATGGCGATGGCCACGGCGATCTGAATGGCCTGACCCAGAAACTCGATTACCTGCAGTCTCTGGGAGTGGACTGCCTGTGGCTGTTGCCGATCTATCCATCGCCTTTGAAGGATGACGGCTACGATATTTCGGATTACATGGGGATACATCCGGATTATGGAACTCTGGATGATTTCAAGGCCTTGCTTGCAGCTGCCCATGCACATAATATCCGTCTCATCATGGATCTGGTGATCAACCACACCTCCGATCAACATCCTTGGTTCCAGGCAGCCCGTACCGATCACAATTCTCCTTTTCGCGGTTACTACGTTTGGAGCGATACAGACAAAAAATATAGCCAGGCGCGCATCATTTTTGTGGATACCGAAAAATCGAACTGGACCTGGGATGAAGTCGCCGGCCAATATTTCTGGCATCGCTTTTATAGCAGCCAACCAGACCTGAACTTCGATAATCCTGCCGTGCGTGCCGAGCTTATCTGCATCATTCGCTTTTGGCTCGATCTCGGCGTGGATGGCTTCCGGGTGGACGCCGCCCCATACATCTTCGAGCGCGAGGACACCAGCAGTGAGAACTTGCCTGAAACGCACACATTTCTCAAGGAAATTCGTAGCTTCGTTGATAGAAATTTTCCCGGACGGATCCTGTTATGCGAGGCCAACCAGTGGCCGCAGGAGGTTCGCGACTACTTCGGGGACGGGGATGAGTTCCACCTGGCCTTCCATTTTCCATTGATGCCTCGCATCTTCATGGCTCTGCGCAGTGGGGAGACCTCTCCGATCGAATGGGCTCTGACGCATACCCCCACCATCCCGGAAAATTGCCAATGGTGCACTTTTCTGCGCAACCACGACGAACTCACTCTTGAGATGGTGACGGAGGAGCAGCGTCAGTGGATGTGGGAGCAATACGCCCCCGACCCGCGCATGCGCCTGAACCTCGGTATCCGCCGCCGCCTGGCGCCCTTGCTCGACAACGACAAGCGCAAGATTGGTGTGGCTTTCTCCCTGCTCTTTACCCTGCCTGGATCCCCGATTATCTATTATGGAGACGAGATCGGAATGGGGGATAATATCTATCTCGCCGACCGGAACGGCGTACGTACCCCGATGCAATGGGAAGCGGGTCTCAATGCAGGTTTCACACAGGCCAGGACAATATATTCCCCTGTGAACAATACCCCCCCATATCACCCCGAAAAGGTGAATGTCATGTCAGAATGCACTGAGGCCGGGTCATTGTGGTCCCAGATCCGGGCGATGATTTCCATACGGAAAAGTCACTCAGCCCTGTGCTACGGGACCTTGACCATGGTTGATTGCGGATCGTCCGCTGTGGCTGCCTATCTGCGTGTAGAAAGCCAGGAGACCGTACTGGTCCTTCAAAATCTCAGCGCACATCCCCAGAAAATTACCAGGCCTCTGGTTCCGGATGTTCATGGAAAATTTATCGACCTGCTTACCCGCCAGTCGGAGGATAATATCCGTGGGAAGGCAAATTTGTTCCTCCAGCCCTATGAATATCGTTGGCTTTTGATCCAGTAAGAAACCAGTTTGATTAAGAATCTATCCGAAAATTATATAAGAACCAT
>Ga0187853_10000509_pt1 | contig 40756 bp, 39 predicted proteins | sample June2016WEW_6_10_2_FD_132417 | JGI IMG/M metagenome (GOLD analysis project Ga0187853, IMG submission 132417) | Peatland microbial communities from SPRUCE experiment site at the Marcell Experimental Forest, Minnesota, USA - June2016WEW_6_100 | ecosystem: Environmental > Terrestrial > Soil >... | reverse complement strand
GTCCAGGGCGTGGCGCTGCATACGGATGCGATCCCCCAAAATAGCCCCGCCGGAAAAGGGGCTGGTGGGGTCCACCGCCACTACCCCCACGGTCTTGCCTTCCCGGCGCAGACTTTGAATTATACGGTCGGTGAGGGTGCTCTTGCCCACTCCCGGAAACCCGGTGATCCCTAGGATATGGGCCCGGCCGCCATGTCGGTACAGCTCTTTAAGAACCTCCCGGGACGCAGGCTCCCCGTCGTCCAGTTCCCGCATCAGCCGGGCCGCGGCCCGCACCTCTCCCCGGAGGACCTGCTCCACCACCTTGGGGGTCTTGTCCATGAAGCCTCCCATCTGGCGCGGGTGAGAGACTCCTCAGCATCCCCGGCCCAGACTTATCCGATATATATATGGCACCCTAACCCTGATGGCAAAGAAAAACCGTAAAAGTTGTTTGCCCGGGGCCGCGCACCTGGGTTACAATGGCCGCCAGGAACGGCCACCCCCATGCGCAAACCGGTGCAGCGACTCTATCAGCTCTTTTCCCGGGACGACCGCCTGCTGATCCTCATCAATCCGGACCCGGACTCCATCGCCAGCGCCCTGGCCTTGAAGCGCCTCCTGTGGCACCGCCTCTCGGCCTGCATCATCTCCACCATCTGCCCCATCACCCGTCCCCAAAATCAGCGCCTGGTGAACCTTCTGGAAATTACCCTGACCCCCCTTAAGGAGATCGCTCCCGAGGATTTCCCGCGCAAGGCCCTGGTGGACAACCAGCCCGGGCACCGGGAGGAATTAGACGTCTTTCACTTCGACGCCATCATCGACCACCACCCCCGCCTGCCCGGCACCCAGGCGGAATTTGTGGACATCCGTCCGGAGTATGGGGCCACCGCCACCATCATGACTGAGTATTTACGGGAGGCCCGCATCACACCTTCACTGAAGCTGGCCACCGCCCTTTATTACGCCATCAAGACCGACACCGCCAATTTTGAGCGCCCCGCGGTGGAAGCTGACATGCGGGCCTTTCACTACCTCTTCCGGTTCACCCGCCAACCCGTGGTGCGGCGCCTCGAATCTTCGGAATTCAACCTGGACATGCTGCACTTCCTGCAGTTGGCCCTGAACCGGTTCTGCCTCCGGCAAAACCGCATCTATGCCTTTCTGGGAGTGCTCGCCGCCCCGGACATCCTGGTCATCCTGGCGGACTTCTTCCTCAGGGCCGGAGAGATCGCCTGGACCATCGTGGCGGGCATCTATCAGAAGCAACTGGTGGTGATCTTTCGCAATGACGGCTTGCACAAGAACGCCAACCGCCTGGCGGTCAAGGCCTTCGGCCAGCTGGGCCAGGCCGGTGGCCACCTGGCCAGCGCCCGGGCCGAGATCCCCCTGGAAAAGCTGGAACTCAGCCCCAAGGCCTCCTGGCAGGAGTGGCAGAGCTACCTGATCAGCCTGGTGGAAAGGCAGCCGCGGCTACAGCCTCCTGTCTCCGACCTGCGGGCGCTAGCCCCTGCATCGGAAAAAATAAGGAAGCCCCGGGAAACGCCGCTGAAGCAGGGGCGCGGACGCCGGCGCCCCCGGGATTCTGAGAGGTCGGAATGAAAAAAGCCTTGCTGTTGGTCGATATCCAGAACGATTACTTTCCCGGCGGCCGGATGGAGCTTACGGGGATGGAGGAGGCGGCCTCCCAGGCCCAGGCCTTGCTGGCGGCCTTTCGCCGCCGGCAATGGCCCACCTACCATATCCAGCACGTTTCGACCCGGGAAGGCGCGGCCTTCTTCCTGCCCGACACCCCGGGGGTGCAAATCCATGCCTGTATCGCCCCGCGGCTGGGGGAGACGGTCATCAGCAAACACTTCCCCAACAGCTTCCGGGACACGGGCTTGAAGGAGCGCTTGGCCGCAGCCGGGGTGGGGGTGTTGGTAATTTGCGGGGCCATGAGCCACATGTGCATCGATGCCAGCACCCGGGCCGCAGTGGACCACGGTTTTTCCTGCGTGGTCATCCAGGACGCCTGCGCCACCCGGGACCTCAAGTTTGCCGAGACGCTGATCCCGGCCCGCCAGGTGCACGGCGCCTTCATGGCAGCCCTGGCTTCCTTTTATGCCAGGGTGATCTCTCGGGAAGAGTGCATGCGGGCCTGCGAATAGGCTGGAAACCGGGGAGACCCCATCGAAAACCAGAATGAAGTGCGGGAGAGCCGTCCGATGAGGAAGAGCATTATCATCTTAATCCCTCTGCTGTTCGCCTTGTGCCTGCCGGCCTGCAACCAGGCTCCCCAGCCCCGGGAATTAATATCCGCGGCCGGCCGCTTTTCGGTGATAACGCCGGTGACGCTTGCGGAGAAGGTGCAACCGCTGGAGACCCAGGGCGACCAGATCGAACTCCATATTTTCTCGGGCCAACTGGGGGATACCGGTTACTTTGTGAGCTATTGGGATTATCCCCCGGGACTGGTCCAGCCGGACAAACTGGAGAAGATGCTGGACGCCAGCCGCGACGGCTCGGTGGCCAACGTCGGAGGCAAGCTGATCCGGGAAGAGAAGATCACTTTGATGGGCAATCCGGGCAGGGAACTGGTCATCGAAACCAACAGCGAAATGGGGCCGGAGGCGCGGCTGCTTAAGGGGCGGCTGTTCATCGCCGGCAACCGCATGTACCAAATCATGGTGGTGACCCCCAAGAATCAGCAAACCAGCCCTGAGACCGAGGCCTTCTTGCAATCCTTTAAATTGCTGGGCGGGCCGCCGCCGGTTTCGCCCTCGTCCCCTCCAGCCGAGAAACGTGACTGACTGGGGAAAGCATCCTTGAGCCTGACCAGGAGGAGATTATGAAGATCATGCCCTATACCGCCGCCCCGGTAACCGAGTTCTCCCAGGGCGCCGCCCAAGGAATCGCGGCCCGGGTCGTCATCGGCAAGCAGGACGGCGCCCCCAACTTTTGTATGCGCGTCTTTGAGATCGCCCCGGGAGGGCATACCCCGAAGCACGCCCACCCGTGGGAGCATGAGATGTTCATTCATGGGGGGGAAGCTGAGATCTACGGCTCGGGCCAGTGGCGCCCGGTGGCGTCCGGCAACGTGGTCTTTATCCCGGGCCAGGAGGAACATCAAATCCGCAACCCCGGTGAGGAGTTGTTGATCATGGTCTGCCTGGTCCCGTCCGGGGCCCCGGAAATGTGAGGGTTGGCAATCCGAGGAAACGAAGATGGCAAGCACGGCAGAAACGGGGGTTTATAAGTTATACCTGCCGCTTGGCCTGAAGCTGCTGCTGGGGTTCGTGTTATTGGCGCTCGCCGGGGGCGGCTTCGCAATAATAGTGGTGCCTTTACTGGCTCATGCGCCCAAGGCCCCCCCTCCCCTGTTTGGGGCATATTTCCTGGTCATTATCTGCATAGCGCTGTTTTCTATCCTTAACCTGCCGCACCGGATAACCCTGGCTCCGGATGGCGCCCTAGAGTTTATCAGTATCTTGCGGCGACGGGTGCTGCGGGCCGAGGAAATCAGGTCCATCAAACCCTCATCCCACCTCGGATTTTTCCTGGTAAGAACCGATGGCCCCAAGATCCGGCTTCTGGCGCAATTCGACAATTTCCACGACTTTCTGACCAGACTCCAGGCCCTCAATCCGAGGGTGGAACTGCGGGGCTGTTAGACCTGGACCCGGGGGCACGGTGGTGCTGTAGGCCCGGCCCACCCGGATGGCCGTGAACCCTGGACCGCCCTGAAGTTGCCCCGGTACCCTATGCCTTCTCCTTCCCTTCAGAGAAAATTCCCGTCAAATGGCTCTTTTGGTGTAGGGGCGGACCCGCGTGTCCGCCCCACGGCGGGCGCACACCTGGGTGCGCCCCTACAAAAGATTCTTTAACTTGGATGGCAACTTGTGTCAAGCACCTGCCGATTCTCCGTCGTCCTCCCCGGCCAGCACCAGGTTGACGTGGCGCCGCCGCAGGTCCACGTGGGCCACCTTAACCCGCACCCGATCCCCCAGGGCGAAGCTGGCCCCGGTTTTACGCCCCGTCAGGCGCATCCGCACTTCATCGTAGCGGTAGTAGTCGTTGGGCAGGTCCACCAGGCGCACCAACCCTTCGGCAAAGACCTCGTCCAGGGTGACGAAAAACCCGAAGGCGTTAACCCCGGCGACCATCCCGGAGAAGGTTTCCCCCACCCGCCCGGCCAGGCAACGCACCTGCATGCGGGCCAGCATCTCTCGCTCCGCCTCTACCCCCAGGCGCTCCCTTTTATTCAGGTGGAGGGCGGCGGCCTCCAGGTCCTCCAGCTCCGGGGAAGGTGTTTTACCCTTGCGGCCGGCGAGCCTGGCCAGCAACTGGCGGTGCACCACCAGGTCGGGATAGCGCCGGATGGGTGAGGTGAAATGGGTGTACCACTCGGTAGCCAGGCCATAGTGGCCCAGGGCCTCTCCGGCGTAGCGGGCCTGCTTCAAAGAGCGGAGCAGCATGAGCTGCACCATGGGGGCCAGGGGCGTGCGGCGCACCTCCTCCAGGAAGCCCCGCAACACCCGGGGGTCTCTCTGGGCCCCCTTGGGCAGAACGAAACCCAGGCTTTTGAGAAAGGCACCAAAGGCGATCATCTTGTCGGCGCTGGGCCGTTCGTGCACCCGGAACAGGGAAGGCTCCCCCAGGAAGAGCGCCACCGTCTCGTTGGCCGCGATCATGAATTCTTCGATAATCTGGTGGGAGGTGAGCTGGTCCACCCGGCGCACGTCCACTGGCCAACCCTTTTCATCCAGGACCACCTCCGCCTCCGGGAGGCTCAGCAGCAGGCTGCCCCGCTCCTCCCGCCGCTCCCGCAGCAGGGCGCAGAGTTCCTCCATCCATCCCAGCATCTTGAGAAATTCCCGGTATTGCCGCCGCAGGTTGCGGTCTTTTTCCGTCAGCAGTTGCTGCACCAGGCGATAGGTGAGGCGGGCGTGGTTGCGCACCAGGGCCCGGCTGAACTCGAAATGCTGCAGCTTGCCGCGGCGGTCGTAATCCATGATGACGACCACCGCCGGGCGATCAACGTCGGGCTTAAGGCTGCACAGCTCGGTGGCCAGCCGCTCCGGCAGCATATGCACGGCTCGCTGGGGAAAATAAACACTGTTGCCCCGCTCCCAGGCCTCCCGGTCCAGGGCCGAGCCCGGGGCCACGTAGTGGCTGACGTCGGCGATGGCCACGGTCAAAGTGAAAGAGCCCCCGGGTTTCTTCTCGACGCAGATGCCGTCGTCGAAGTCCCGGGCGCTTTCGCCGTCGATGGTGACCAGGGGCAGACCCCGCAAGTCCACACGGTCCTTGAGAACCTGGGGGGATAAATCGGCAGGGATGCTTTCGGCCTCGGCCAGGACCTGCGGCGGAAATTCATCCGGCAGCCCATATTTGAGGAGAACCAACCGGGTCTGGACTTCGGCGTCCTCCACCGCTCCCAGAACTTCGGTGATGGCGCCCTGGGGGTTGAGGTGGGCGGTGGGATAGTGGGTCACCGCGGCCCGCACCATCTGCCCGGGCTCGGCGCCTGCCAACTGCTCCGGGGGGATGACCAGGTTGAAGATGAGGTGCTCGTCTTCGGGTTCCACGTAATAGACCTGGTCCGCCAGGCACAGGAGGCCCAGGACCTGTTGGAGGCGCCGCTCCAGGATGCGGATTACCCTGCCCTCCCGGCGGCGGCCCCGGTGGCCCTCAATCCGCACTACCACCCGGTCGCCGTGCCAGGCCTCCTTCAGGTTCACCGCGGTAAGGTAGATGTCTTGGCCGCCACCGCTCTCCGGCGTGACGAAGCCGAAGCCGTCGGGGTGCACCGAGAGCTCCCCCGCCATCAGGTTCATCTTTTCCGGCAGGCCGTAGCGGCCGCCCTTCAGGGAAACCAGCCGGCCCTGGGCCACCAGGAGTTCCACTGCGGTGTTGACCGCCTCTGCCTGGGCTGCGTCCGCCTTCATTGCCTGAAGCAACTCCGCGGGTAGCAGGGGCCGGGACGCTTCCTGAAAGGCGCGCAGCACCTGCTCTTCCCGTGAGGACCGCCGTTTTTGCCTTCTTCTGGGACTCATTTCTCACCCTCTGCCGGTTGTTTCGAGGCTTCTACGTCCCCGGCCCGGCCACGAGACCGCTGCGTCACCCGGTTCCGTCCCGGTTGCTGTCGCCGCTGCTATCAGTTTTGGACGGGGGCGTCCAGTTTTTGGCTGCATAGAAAAGACCGGAAGATATTAAGATAGTGGCACAAGCTACCATGAAGGCGAGCGATTTACCATGCCACAATCCGCCAAACCATCGCCTTAACTCATCCAGAAGCACATTGGCCCCGCCGCCGACGAGTTCCATATCCCGGGAATACGCCTTGTAATCTTCGGGATTCATCGGATAAACCGATCCATTCCCTTGTTCGTAACCCAAAACCTCGCCGCTATAGTTGCCAGCGGTCAGATAAATCAGGAGGGCGCCAACCAGGCCGACCAGCAGGATAATGACCCCAATGCGGTTCAGGCAAGCAGGCAGGTTTTCATTTGCGCATTTCATCTAGTGCTTGTTTTTATCACATACTTCCCTAAAGGTCGATTCATTCCAACCGGATTCAGCCCTGAGCCGCATCGAACGCCAATTCCAGGCTTGCCAGCCTGCGCCCTAGAATTGCGTCCCACGGAAACGGTGAATCAATGCTTTGCCTTTTTCCCTCCCCCTTGAGGGGGCGACAGGTGGGGGTGGTAATTTATCTTTCATTTACCAGATGTTGCCACCCTCCCCCCAACCCCCTCCCCTCTCAGGAAGGGGGGGTATCTTAAATCTTTTGTTAAGATAATTGTGGGACATAACACTAGGGCGGCTGCGTATTAATTTGTGATTTCAGCAACAATTCTATATAATTTTTTCTGCCACGACCTGATCTTATTGCCCTGAAAGGCGGCGCCTGCGCATGGCAGGTTTGCAAATCGAATACTTAGAGAGGCTTTCCCCGGCCCGGCGGCAGGCCATCCTCGGGCGCTCCCGGGGAGACGTGAGCGAGGTGCTGGCCCAGGTGGCTCCCATCCTGGCAGCGCTGCGCCGGGATGGGGACGCCGAATCTCTGCGGCAGCACCGGCAGTTCAAGGCCGATCTCTCCCTGAGCGACCTGGAGGCCTCCCCGGAGGAGATCGCGGCTGCTTACCGGGCCGTTGATCCGGAGGTGCTGGCGGCCCTCAAGGCGGCTCACGCCAACATCGAAAAGTTTCACCGGGCCCAGCAAGAGCGGGAGATGTGGGCCATGGAAGTGCAGCCCGGCATCCTGGCCGGACGCCTGAGCCGGCCCCTGGCGCGGGTGGGCTGCTATATCCCCGGGGGGTTGGCCTCCTATCCCTCCAGCGCCCTGATGACCATCATCCCCGCCAAGGTGGCCGGGGTGCAGGAAATCATCGCCGCCACCCCGCCGGGGCCGGGAATGGTGGTGAACCCCGCCACCCTGGTGGCGGCCCACCTGGCCGGCGCCTCCCGCCTCTTCAAGATCGGCGGTCCCTGGGCCATCGGCTCCCTGGCCTACGGCACGGAGCTGGTGCCCCGGGTGGACAAGATTGTGGGACCGGGCAACAAGTACGTCACCGCCGCCAAGCTCCTGGTCTTCGGCACCGTGGCCATCGACTCCCCCGCCGGTCCCAGCGAGGTCCTGATCCTGGCGGATGAGACCGCCGAGCCCCGGTTCCTGGCCATCGACTTCCTGTCCCAGGTGGAGCACGACCCCGAGGCCGCCGCGGTTCTGGTCACCCCTGCACCTGAGCTGGCCCAAAAGGTAGTGGAGATCATCAACTCGGAACTCCCCCACCTGCCCCGGCGGGAAATCATCGAGGCGGCCCTGGCCCCTACCAAATACTCCGCGGTGCTGGTTGCCGAGACCCTGGAGGAGGCGGTGGCGTTCGCCAACCTTTACGCCGCCGAACATCTTGAGATCGTCACCCGGGAGCCCTTCGCCCTCCTGCCCCGCATCCGCCATGCCGGCTCCATCTTCCTGGGGCCGTACGCACCGGTGCCGGTGGGGGACTATGCCTCCGGGACTAACCACGTGCTGCCCACCGGGGGCTGCGCCCGGATGTTTTCCGGTCTGTCGGTGGACGATTTCATCAAAAAGCCCACCTTTCAGCATCTCTCCCGGGAGGCCCTGGCCGGCCTTAAGGACACGGTGATCACCCTGGCGGAGAGCGAGGGGCTGCCGCTCCACGCCCGGGCGGTGGCCGAGCGCTTCCGGTACACCTGACCCGGGAGGTTTTGGTGAGCGCCTAACCGAGCCTGCGGATAAAAGCCATGACCACCGAAAAATCGCCCACCCCGATCATCAGCGTCGCGGACCTCACCGACGTCCACAACCACATAAGCCCCCACACCATCGATATCGACAAGGTGGGAGTGAAAAACATCTCATACCCCATCATGGTGCTGGATAAATTCAAGGGCACCCAACACACCGTGGCCCGGATCAACATGTACGTCAACCTGCCCCATCGCCACAAGGGCACCCACATGAGCCGGTTCATCTAGATCCTCAGCGAATTCCGCCGGGACATCAGCCTCAAGAAGATCGGCCCCATCCTGGAAGAGACCCGCCGGCGCCTGCACGCCCAATCGGCCCACATCGAGATGACCTTCCCCTATTTCATCGACAAGGAGGCTCCGGTTACCGGGGCCCGGGGTTTGATGGAATATATCTGCACCTTCACCGGGGCGCTTTACGAGGACGGCCGCCTGGACCCGGTGGTGGGGATCACCGTGCCCATCACCACCTTGTGCCCCTGCTCCAAGGAGATCAGCAAGGTGGGCGCCCACAACCAACGCGGCGAGGTGCGGGTGCAGGTGCGCTACCACAAATTCTTCTGGATCGAAGACCTGATCCGCCTGGTGGAAGAGTCGGCTTCCTGCGAGGTTTATGCCCTGCTGAAGCGGCAGGATGAGAAGTTCGTCACCGAAAAGGCGTACTCCAACCCCATGTTTGTGGAAGACGTGGTCCGGGAGATTGCCCACCGCCTCGGCCAGAACGACAACTTTTTCTGGTTCGCGGTGGAATCGGAAAATTTCGAGGCTATTCACAACCATTCCGCCTACGCCTATATCGAATCCCCCCGCTAGGCAAACCATTTTGCGAAAATCGAGCCATCTCCCTGATGGAGCAAAATGGCCCGGGGCGCGCCCGTTCCCTGCTTACCCCCTCAAAACCCCACCCTCTTTCCGTTTGGGTATTTCTGCCTAGTTGGGAATAGGTATTTCTGCCTATTGGCTTTAATCCCGGGGATTATTACTTTCTAAAAGGGAACTGATATTAATGTTGTCAAATTAATTGGTTAGTCATCTCGGGCGCCATGGCTAACCTGGGATGCGGGCGTCCGCCACGCCAAATTTAATCCAAAAAACTTCAAATAATAAATAAGGAGAACAATATGAGCTGCTTTGAAAAGGTGCACGGCGGTTTCAAGGTTGATGGTCTGGAGCTGAAGGCCGCCAACTGCGGGTGCGGAGGATTAACCGGCCCCGGGGGCAGCGGCACGGGAGATTGTTGTTTTACCTATTCCCGGGTTAAAGTCGCGGGCGATACCCTCAAGTATTTCGGCAAATATACCACGCCCAACACCAGCAACAACTACGAGTGGGGCTATAAGGTTAAGAAGGACGGCCACGAGGTGGAGGTGCAGATGCTGGACACCCGCGGGCCCAAGAACTTCAAGTTCGGGGGCTCCCCGCCGCCGCCTCTGTCCGCCTGGACCAGCAAGGGTTGGCAGGTGGTGAACCAGTTCGAGCGCCCGGTGGAGGGCACCGGAGAACCCCTGCCCGATTGGTGCTCCAGCTCCGAGTCGGCCTGCGAACGGCCGCCGGTGGAGATCGAGGAGGGTAAGGGCTATAAAACCGGTAAGGGATGTAAGTGCTGTTGACCGGTTCCCTAAAGGACGCACCCAGGCGTTGCGGAATTGCCGGTTGGCCGTCCCTTCTGAAAACTCAGAGGATAGGACGGCGGCCTGAGGAATCCATCTGGGGGTGAACCGGAGAGGGGAAGGTTCGGATTCAATCCGGGCCTTCCCCGATTTTTTGAATACTGCCCGGTGATGAGCCTGTAGGGGCGACCCGCTGGGTCGCCCTCTTGAGCTGAAAGCTAACCGCTGAAGCTGAGCGCTATTACGGTTTCTCCTCGTCCGGTCCGCCCTTACCTTATTCTTCCTGCTTGTCCGGCTTTTTCTCCTCCCGGGCCCGAGTTTTGGCGCCTCCCCTGCCCGCACCGCCCAGCAGCTTCTCCAGGCCGGGGTCCGGCCCCAGCCACTCCACCTTGCCGGTATCCAGCTCATAGTAGGCCCCCACCAGTTTGGTGCTGCCGGCCTTCACCGCGCCCTTGATCAGGTTGCTCCTTTGCAGGATGTCTTTCATGGCCTCCCAGACGTTGTCCTTGATGGCGGCCGCCAACAGGGCATCCCCGGTGACCCCGGGATTCTCCTCCCTGGCCCTGGCCACTGCCGGCCTAATGGGAGCCAGGAGGGCTGGGAGGCTGCCCCGGAAGTTGGCGTTTTCCAGCACCGCGTTCACCGCCCCGCACTGGCTATGACCCATGACCACCACCAGTGGGGTGCTGAGATGTTCCACGGCGTATTCCAGGGAGCCGATTTCATCGGTGGCGGCCACATTACCGGCCACCCGCACCACGAAGAGATCGCCGATCCCCTGATCGAAGACCAGCTCCGCCGGCACCCGGGAATCGGAGCAGGAGAGCAGCGCGGCCAGGGGGTGTTGGCCTTGCGCTGCGGTCAATGCCCGTATATCGCGGCCCTGGTGGGGGTGAAGGGGCTTTCCCTCCAGATAGCGGGCATTCCCGTCCTGGAGGACCTTTAGGGCCTCATCGGCAGAGATCGCCGGCCCGGCTCCGGGAGGCGCGGCCCAAACTTCCTCTGGCAATCCCAGATGGCGGCCGACCCCGGCTACCAGGCCCAAAGCGGCCATATACCTGAGAAAATCGCGACGGTGCATCTTAGCCTCCGGTTATCCTTTAGATATTTGCCAGGGTTCTTTCCCTCTCCAGCGAGACAATACCCTTGAGATCAACTTGCCGTTTTTCGGCCTCAATGCGGACAATTAGTTTTTCATGGTGAGGTTCTGGTAGGTTGTCACCGAAAACAGCAATATCAAGTTCGACATCCCGAGAGACCAAAGCCCCCAGATAGAGCGGGGCTTCTATCCAGAATGTACTCTTCGGCTGAACCTTGTTAATCCGCGCTTGGGCTAGCCACTTTGATCCCATTTTGCGGACTGTAATCTCATATTGGGGAGGGGGCCCAACAAATCGATTGACCAACAGATTGGTTTGCCCTTTAGGGACATCTGGAAATCCATAACCGTCCATTGCGACGACACTCTCCGATTCACCGGGGATTTTAATTTCAAGCCTGAGATCGTGAGCCGTGATCTCACTTAGATTGTTTATGGCAAGAAATAATGGTGAAACCATCCTGGAAATCTGTGCATATGATGCTAATTCTCGATAATAATCTTGGTTTATATTGACAAAAATTTGTAAGCCAAGGCGGTCTTTTCCTGGTGGTACATAATCTAGGATCGATTTTTTATCAGGGATAATTAAAACTAAACTGTGAATAACTGGTATTTCACTAAGCCGGGTACGATTGTGTGGATCGCCAAAGAACACCTCTAATTCGGGAAAACCTGCTACTTGAGAGGAAGAACTTCCCATTCGCGCAATTTCTTCAGGGTCAGCTTTTGCTGTTGATGTGCCCCTCCTTATATAGACAATCTGTTTTTCTATCTTTCCATAATTCTTAATGAGAAAAAATGGTCTCCGTTGTACTGGTATATGAATCAATCCGATTGTTTTACCTTCAAGAGAAATATTCCTATAAGAAAAAGTAATAGGACGCTGGGTTTTACTGTTGATAAATTGTTGCAGTGCAGCATCATCGAGGTTTTCGCTGATTCCAACAACTATGTCTTTCCCTCCCTTTATATCCTCAACGCCAATCATTATAAAAGCATCGCTTCTTCGCCATGCATTCGCAAAACTAAGTATGTCCTTTAAGAGTTCACTTTTCTCTTCATCAGTTGCGCTAACAAAGCGATACTGATCTCGCTTTACATCTAGCTCTACGCTTTCTTCCTCATAAAGCAATGATTGTAGAAATTGTTCATCAATCTGCATCGCTACCTCAATTCGTTGGCTGGGGCCAAGGCCCGAACGGTGCCCATCATCTGCCGCAGGCCGGGGCCGGAGCCCCGGTCTCGGATTTTTTGCCGGTCTCTTCTTCCCGCTTCATCAGCTCCCGGGCCAGTTCCATCATCTGTCGCAATTTCTGGTCCACCCGGGCATTAAGGGTGCCGGCCTCGAAAGAGCCGTCGAGCTGACGCTGGCCCGCGGCCACGCCGGTTAACAGCTCCATGGCTTCGTCCACGTGACCTATGGCCCAGACGTGGAACTTCCCCGCCGCCACCGCCTCGACCACCTCTGTTTTCAACATCAGGTCCTGGACGTTGGCCTTGGGGATGATGACCCCCTGTGTCCCATCCAGACCCCGGGCCTGGCAAACCTTATAAAACCCTTCAATCTTCCAGTTGACCCCGCCGATGGGCTGGGCCTCGCCCCGCTGGCTCACCGAACCGGTCATGGCCATATTCTGGGCCAGGGGTGCGTCCGCCAGGGCTGAGAGCAGGGCGGCCAGCTCCGCCATGGAGGCGGAATCGCCCTCCACCATGCCGTAACTCTGCTCGAAGGCGAGGCTGGCGCTCAGGGTCAGGGGCTTATCCTGGGCGAAGCGGCTCTTCAGGAAGCCCGCCAGGATTAGCACCCCCTTGTTATGGATGTTTCCGGAGAGTTGGGACTCCCGGTCGATGGCCACCACCCCTCCCCGGCCCAGGGCGATAGTGCCGGTGATGCGGCTGGGCCGCCCAAAGGCGTGGTCCCCCAGGGCATAGACCGAGAGGCCGTTTATCTGGCCCACCACCTGGCCCGAGGTCTCTATGAAGAGCATGCCTTCGTCGATGAATTCCTGCAGCTTCTCTTCCGGCAGGTCGGCCCGGTAGGTCTTCTCGGCAATGGCCTTTTCCACGTCGGTGCCGAGGACATTCTTATGGGTATTGTTCCGGGCCCAGTAATTGGCCTCTCTCAAGGTGTCCAGGACCTCCATGAGCTGCAGGGTGAGCTTGCTCCGGTGACCCGCCAACTCGCCGGCATACTCGATGAGGCGGGCCATGCCGGTCTTGTCCAGGGGCAGCAGTTCCTTTTCCTTACAATACCCGGCCACCAGGGCGCAAAACTTCTTAAGATGGTCGTCGGTTTTCTGCATTCGCCAATCGAACTCGGCCTTGATCTTGAAGAACTTCTGGAAGTCTTCATCGTAGGTATAGAGAATCTGGTAGACGTAGGGGTCGCCGATGAGGATGATCTTGATGTTCAGAGGAATGGGCTGGGGCTGCAGGGTGCGGGTAGTGATCAGGCCGTACATCTCCATCGGGTCCTCAATGCCAATTTTCCCGTTTTTCAGGCAGCGCTTCAAGGCCTCGTAGGACATGAACCAGCGCAGCAGTTCCATGGCCTTCAGGACCAGATAGCCGCCATTGGCCCGGTGCAGCGAGCCGTTGCGGATCAGGGTAAAGTCAGTCACCAGGGCGCCGAATTGGGCCCGGCGTTCCATGGCGCCGAAGAGGTTGGGATAGGTGGGATTGTTTTCGAAGACCACCGGGGCGCCCGTGGTTTCGCTGTGGTCCACGAAGACGTTCACCTGGTACTGGGTTAAGCTGGGCTCCGGCATGGGAAAGGGAAAGGGGCCCTGGGTCCCCGGCCGCCGCTTCAGGTCTTCGATATTCTTCAGGACATCTTCCTGGACATCGCTGAGATAGGCCAACACCTGGGGAAGATCCTTATACTTCTCCCTAAGCTCCTCCATGAGGTGTCCCACCACATAGAGGGCCACATCCTGGTCCAGCTTCTTCTCCTTCTCCTGGTATTCCTTCTCCATCTTGCGGATCTTGCGGATAGCGTCGTTCATCACCGTATGGAGCGCGGTCGACTTAACCCGCAGCTTTTCCCGCTCTTCGTCGCTCAGGGCCTTGAGCTCTTCTTCAGCCAGGGGCTTGCCATCTTTGCCCGGGAAGATCATCAGCCCGGTGGGCGAGATGTTGAGGATGAAGCCCTCCTCTCCCGCCTTGGCGTCCAATTCCTGGAGAATGGCGTTGCGTTCCTGCGTGATGGTGTGCATCAGGGCTTCCCGGCGGGTGGAGTAATCCTCGCTTTCGAACACTTCGGGAACCTGCACCCTGAGGGCGGAAATGAGTTCCTCCATGTCGGCCTTGAGGACCCGGCCCTGGCCCTTAGGCAGATCGAGGCACTGGGGCTTCTCCGGGTCGCGGAAATTATGGATGTAGATATAATCGGGGGGAGAAGGTTCCTTGGCCGCCAGTTCCTCCAGGTATCCCATGATGGTTTCGGTTTTCCCGGCACGGGGCGGCCCGGCCACAAAGATGTTGTATTCCAGGTCCTTGACTCCCAGGCCGAACTCCAGGGCATGCACCGCCCGGTCCTGAGCCACCACCCTTTCCTTTAAGGGAGTGAGATCCAGCGTGGTATCGAAACCCAGGCTGTCCGGGTTACAAACAGCTCGCAGACTTTCCGGCTTCAGTTCCCAGCGGTTAGCTTTTGCTGCCATGAGTCCTCCTCGAATTGAGCTCTGATCAGATATTTCTTTAAGGGGCCGCCACTGGACTGGGGCGGCGGCTCAGCCGATCAATTCTTCCAGGCGGGTCAAAGGGCACACCTGGGGGTCGTGAAAATCGGGGCCTTCCAACTGGATGGTGTTGTGCTCCAGGCCGAAGCGGTGTCGCAGGATCTCTTCCAGTTCCCAGGTGAGGCAATCCCGGTCCGGGGAATGGTCCACCGTCACATGGACGCTGGTGGCAAAAATCCCCGAGGCAATGGTCCAGATATGCAGGTCGTGGACCAGCTTCACCTCCGGGTGCCCCTCCAGGGCCTTTTGCACTTGAGCCAGATCGATGTGCCTGGGGGTGGCCTCCATCAGAATCTCGGTGGCCTCCCAGACCAACTGCCAACTACTGGCTACGATCATCACCCCCACCACTATCCCGGCCAGGGGGTCGAACCACTGCCAGCCTCGCCAGAGGATGGCCAGACCCGCCAGCACCGCGGCAAAGGAGGCGAAGGAATCGGAAAGCAGATGGATAAAGGCGGACCTCAGGTTGAGGCCGCGCTCCCGGGCGGGTCTGAGGACGTACATCCCCACAAGGTTGACCAATAGGCCCAGGCTGGCGACGGCCACCAGGGGTGTGCCGCTGATTTCCCGGGGGTGAAAAAGCCGGCCCAGGGCTTCATAGAAGATATAGGCGGCCATGGCCCACAGGACCAGGCCGTTGATCAGGGCCACCAAAATCTCCATTCGGCGGTAACCGAAGGTCTTTTGGGCCGTGGGCCGCCGCTCTGCCCAGCTCAGGGCCAGGAGGCTGAGCCCCAGGGCCGCCACGTCGCTGAACATATGACCGGCGTCCGCCAGCAGGGCCAGGCTGTTGCTCAGAATCCCGGCCACCAGCTCCACCACAAAAAAGGCCGACTGGGTCCAGAAGGCCAGGCCCAGACGGACCTGGCTGCTGCGGAGCCGCTGGCTGGGGGTGGGGTGCTGGCCGGTATTCATCCTTTATCCAGGCGAATTTCCAGAATTTGGTAAAATTTCAGGCCGGAGGGGGTGTGCACCTCCAGCCGCTCTCCCGGGCGCCGCCCCAGCAGGGCCCGGCCCAGGGGCGACGAAGTGGAAAGATGCCCCAGGGTGGCATTGGCCTCCAGGGTGGACACCAATTTAAATTCCCGTTCCCGGCCGCTGCTCAGGTTGCAAACCCTGACCCAGGAATTGAATCTCACCCGATTGGGGGGCAGGTTGCTCCCCACCATGACCTCGGCGTTGGCCAGAGTCTGCTGCAACTGCTGGATCCGGCGGTCCAGGCGCTGCCGCTGGCCCAGGGCGGAGAGGAAATCGGGGTTCCTCTCCCCCCCCTCCTGGGCAGCCTCCAGGAGTTCCTGGACAAGCTGCGGCCGTTCCACCCGGCTCAGGAGGTCCAACTCCCGCACCAGCTTCTCATAGCCCGACCTGGTCAGTAGTGTCTTTTCCATGACTTCGGAATTTTTAAATTTCTGCGAAAGCTCCAAGTGTGGAACCCGCCACTAGTTTTATCTAATAACTTAGGGAGGGTCAACCACAGAGACAAGGCCGGCGTCTCGATTTCTCGGCAGCCGCGCTTGCCAGCCGATCAGGGAGGGCGCGGAGATTAATGATCTCAGGAAGTTTAGGGGACGCACCAGGCCCCCGGAAGGTTTGCAGCTAATTTGAGATTGGTAAATGGCAGTGATCTTAATAAGTTCCGGGAGCTTAGGTTACCAGTTTAGAAATTGCTCCCCCGCCCGCCGGGACCCCCTCCACCAGAGCCCTTGCCTCCCCAACCCCCGCCTCCGGACCCTCGCCCGTGATGCTCCTCCTCCTGCCAAAGGGGCACACCTTGCTCATCACGCAATTTCAAGGTCTGCCCGTCTTTTTTCATTTGGGCAGCAAGAAGCAGGGGCTGGCCGTCTCTGGTAACCTGAGAACCGGTCACTTCCAGGGAGTCCCCTTGTTTTAAATCAAAGCCTTGCTTCCTGACGTACGCGGGCGGCCCCAGCTGAACGGTAATATTGCCCTTATCGGTCTTGAGGAGCAATCCGTGGACCTGCATGCCTGGCATGGCCTTCCATCCCGTCATTCCATAAGTTCCCAGGCTGTCTACCTGCCCCTTCACTGTCGTCACTGTCTTGGGATCGTATTCCGGGCGGTCATGCGTTCCTGAGCCCCCGTTTCGTCCGCCACCCCGGCCCAAACCACCCCATTGCGCCGCTGCCGGACCGGCAATGCCCAGCAGGATGGCCAGGATAATGGCAACTGAGTACCACAACCATCTGTTAGTCGAAGGAATTTCTGGCATGCGGCATTTCTCCAAATTTATTCAAAAATACCGGGGCGGGTTCGATCTCTTTTTCATAATATCTGCATGGGAAAGCCCGCGGATTCTCGGCCTACTTCTCGAGGATTAGCTCGTCTTCGAGTTTGATGCAATCTTTGACGCTTTGGGCCGCCGGGCAACGGGCAATATAGTTGGCAAAGGCCTCCTTGGCATCGGCCACCAAATCATCCGGACACTTGAGATGCATTTTTACCCGGATCGTCGTGATCTTCAGGACCCCGTTCACGTTCTCGATGTCCCCTTCCACCTCAGCCCAGTAGAGGTCCTCCGGCGTCTGGATCTTCTTTCCGGCCAGCAGCGTGGCCAGTGTCCCCATCATTCACCCTGCCGTCCCGGCAATGATATGATCAAGGGTCGCCGCATACTCCTTTTCGGGCTCCACGTTGTAGAACCTCTTGATCCCACCGTGAACGCCATAATAAATCGGCTCTGAAAAGCCCTCAATCATGGCCCTGCGGGTAGGTCCCTTTTCCCGCACAATCTTGATCCGGGACGTATGGACTACTTCTCCCATGGGCGCCTCCCTTTTTGAGTTTATTTATTAATAACTACTCATCAGCCGCATGATAGCATGGCTCTCCCTGAAAAACCATTTTTCCCGGGTTTTCGCATACCAGCCCCTTTTGAGCAAATTCTTGCCGGGCAGCAATGGCGTAAAAAATGGGAAAATTCCATTACCTTGGTTCCTAATTGACAAATCAGGGTGTTTCCTTTATCGTAATTTCCTGATGATGTGCCACAACAAAGTAGTCTCCGGCCGCAGCCGTGGCCATAGTAGGGATCAGGATGCTCGTCGCGGCCTTATGAGATTGGGTTGTCAACCGAGGCAGCGGCGGAGCCAAGTTAAAAGGAGAACCCCATGTCCATAGTCACCATCTCCCGAGGCTCCTACAGCCAAGGTAAAGAAGTGGCTAAGAAATTGGCCCAGAGATTGGGATATGAATGCCTCTCCCGGGAAGTTATCCTGCGGGCCTCGGAGCATTTCAATGTTCCCGAAATCAAACTGGCCCGGGCCATTTACGATGCTCCGTCAATTTTTGAGCGCTTCACCTATGGCAAAGAGCGCTATATCGCCTATATACGCGAGGCGCTGCTGCACCAGTTCGTCAAGGGCAACGTGGTTTATCACGGGTTGGCCGGTCATTTCTTCGTTCAGGGCGTTTGCCATGTACTCAAGGTGAGGATTTTGGCCGACCTGGAAGACCGGGTGGCGGAAGAGATGAAGCGCCAGGGCATCTCCGCGGAGGCGGCCCGGACCTTCATCCAGAAGGATGATGAGGAGCGCTACCGCTGGAGCTATCGTCTCTATGGGATCGATAACCGGGACCCCCAACTTTATGACCTGGTAATTCACCTTGAGCCCATGGGGGTGGATGATGCGGTCAGTCTCATCGAGTGCACCCTGCAGCGGCCCACTTTCCAGACCACGCCCGAGTCTCAGAAGGCCATGGAAACCCTGCTCCGGGCCGCCCAGGTGCAGGTGGCCCTGATGGACGAAATCCCCTCGGCCCAGGTGGAAGTGGAGGACGGGGAACTGGTGGTCAGAATCGGGGGCGCCTGGGGCCAGGAAAAGAAGTTAATCGCCCAGGTGGATAAGATCAGCGACGGCATGGGCGGGGTCAAGGTGAAGGTCAGGCTGGTCAACCCCTGAAATCCTTAGGATTCCCCATGTCTTGGTCGTATTAATTAAATGCTCGGCCCCCCGGCCCCGGTCTGGGAATGGTAATAGCCGATGATATCCCGTTTGGAGATCATGGCAATGATCTCGTCAGGGGCATTCTCCTTCACCACCGGCAATTCGTCCACCTTTAACCGGGCCATCTTATCCAGAGCCTCCTGCAACGAATCCTGCCCAAATACCCTCACCACATTGGGAGTGGCCACATCCTTGGCGACGATCAGGTGTTGAACGCTCTCCTCGAACATCAATTCCCGGATGTCGTTTATGGAGAGGATGCCCGTCATTCTGCCACCCAAATCAACCACTGGGAAGTAAATTTGCGGGCAATTCGCCATAACCTCAACGAGTTGGTCGAGAGGCATTTTTTCCCCAACTACCACAACCGGCTGCGGTTTTACCACGTCCATAACATACATCTCTTCCAACAGGCCCCGGGCGAATTCGGTCATATGGGCCGGAGAGGCCAGCCGGCTAACCACCTGCTTTTCATACAGGCTGACCTTGCCCAACAGAAGATAGGAGATGGTGGACACCAGCATCAAGGGTACTAATAGAGTGTAGCTGGCGCACATTTCACAGGCCATGATGATAGAAGCTATCGGCACCTTGGCTACCCCGGCAAAGAAGCCGCCGATGCCCACCAGGATAAATGAATTGGGGTGGATGACCCACCCCGGCGCCAGTTGATGGCCCAGATAGCCGAAGGCCCCTCCCAACATGGCCCCAATGAATACAGAGGGGCCAAAGACGCCGCCGCTACCTCCGGAACTGATGGTGAAGCAAGTGGCGACAATCTTCATCGACGCCAGCATAAACATGGTGCCCCAAAAGATTTTTCCATTCAGGGCCGCCTGAATCCAGCCATAACCGCCGTCCATCACCTGGGGGACCAGGAAGGCGATAGCCCCCAGCATCAGTCCCCCCAAAGCGGGTTTTAGGGTCCTGGGAATTGGAACCTTTTTAAAAAATCGGTCCCGAACGACATCGTAAAACAGCTTCACATATACATAGCCCACCAGGGCACAAACTACGGCAAAAATGGCATAGGGCAACAGTTCCACCGGCGCGAAATCGACCGGTCCCGGAAAAAATAAGGCGGTCCGTCCAAAATATTGGTCAAAGATGGACGAGGCCACGATTGCCGAGACGATGCAGGGGAGAATGGCTTCAGATTCGAATTCCGTTTCCCGGTAGAGGACCTCCGGAGCGAAAAGCGCGGCCCCCAGGGGTGCGTGAAAGATGGCGCCGATGCCGCCGGCGGCTCCCGCCAAGACCAGGATGCGCCGGTCGCGGGGCTTGAGCTTCAAGACCGTTGCCAGGAAGGACCCGAAACCGGCGCCGATTTGGGCAATGGGTCCCTCCTTGCCAGCAGACCCGCCGCTGCCGATGGTAAGCGCTGACGCCAGAATTTTGACCAGAGGCACTCTCTTGCGAATATAACCGCCCTTTTGATGGAAGGCCTCGATCATGGCATCGGTGCCATGACCTTCTGCCTCGGGAGCAATTAAAAAAACCATTAGCCCGGAGACCAATCCCCCCAGGGCCGGAATCAAAAGAAAGAGCCAGGAATGGGTCGAAGCCAAAGCAGCCACAGTTGATACTTCCGCCCCTTTCAATGGTTCCATGTAACCCGTTGGCAGATAGAGGAAGAAATGTAGTGCACGCCGCAGTAGTTCTTCAAAAAGAATCGCTCCCAGTCCCGACACTACGCCCACCGCGATGCTCATCAGCGGCCAACGAAAACGGCCGCCCCCCCCATAGGTCTCCGGAGAGATGCGACTCTTGATTAATTCGGAAATTCTTCCAAACATCCATATATCCTATATTAAATTGGTTACCGGCAATAGCAGATCTCCACCTTAGCCCAGAAGGCCTCCCAAGGCCAAAATTTTGACATTCTCGTCAAAATAATGCATCTCTTCCGAAGTTTGAATTGGAAGCTTCCTTGGGGCTTCCTGGACCGGCATCCGACCGACATCTTTTTTCATTCGCGCTCTCCCTGTGATCGATTCACATGACTCTCCTTTTTCAACGACTCCCTGAAGGGGAGGCGCTGGAGGAATCTTTCTCCACCGCGCAAAAAGGATGGATGCAGTGCTTCAGCACCCGCAGAAAGGTCTGGTGCCGGGGGCTGCTCATTTCCAAATGTCTCAGGACCGCTAATTTAACCAGATCGCCCATGAAGAGCCAGACAACGCAGTAGGCCCAAATGACCCCCACGGCTCTCCAGTGGATGGGGGTAATGAGACCGAAGGGATAAATTACGAAGAGGGTAGCCAGGAGTTTGGTGATAACCGCCGACCAGAACAGTATGGGCGCCGGGTGCGGCTTTCTCAAGAACATGCGGGGCGTACGGGTCACGAAGAGTGTGAAATGTCCGGCCACGGCCATCTTCAGGAAGACGAAGGTCTGGATCTGGGGAATATCCAGTTTGAGCCAATTTTTGGCGATGATCAACATCAAAAAGCTCCCCAGCACTCCTGTGAGTCCCAGGACGGTGGAGAGTGTGAGCACCCGGCGCATGTTCCATTTGACCGGATTGGGATCCACCCGGGTGCGGTCCCAGGCGATGGCCATGATAGGAACATCATTGAAAAGAGCCAGCAAGATGATCATGATGGCCGTTATGGGATAGAAGTTGAAAACGATCATGGCCAATACTACAAAGAACATGATGCGGATGGTCTCTACGATGCGGTAAATGGCATAACTGTTCATGCGCTCGAAGATCCGGCGAGCTTCTTCCACCGCCCGCACGATTACTGAGAGACCGGGGGCGGTGAGTACCAGGGCGGCTGCGGCTCTGGCTGCATCGGTGGCGCCGCTCACCGCGATGCCCACGTCGGCTTGCTTGATGGCCGGAGCATCGTTGACGCCGTCGCCGGTCATGCCGACGATGTGCCCCCGGGACTGCAGAGCCCGGACAATTTCATACTTGTGCTCGGGAAAAACCCTCGCATAGCCGCCGGCTTTTTCGATTTGGGTGATGGCCTCGGCGCTCAGGTGGTCGATATCCACGCCTTTCTTGAAGAGTTGGGCGGCAGGCTGGATGTCCAGGCCCAGTCCAAGTTTGCTGGCGATCTCCCGGCCAATGGCCACATCGTCTCCGGTCACCATCTTGATCTGAATGCCATGCTGCCTGGCGTCGGCAATGGTCTCTGCGGAATCTTCCCGGGGAGGATCAAAAAGTGGCAAAATTCCCAAAAACTGCCAGGAACCGTTATCTTCAGTGCGAGCTACTCCGAGGGTGCGATAGCCTTTGGCCGCCAACTCATTTACCACCTTCTGAGCCTTGGCAAGAGTTTCCTGGTCCAGCTCACACAGGGCCATGATGATCTGGGGGGCGCCCTTGGTTACCTTGAAGGTTCGATTCTCTTTATCTTTGACGGTGCTCTCAGTCTTTTTGTGGACCGGGTCGAAAGGCACAAACTGAACCTGGTTATATCCTTGCAGCGTTTCCTTATCCTTCAGCCCGGCCAACACCGCCAAATCGATGGGATCCCGATCCTCCTCTTTAGAAGCCAGCGCCCCATAAAGGATCAACTCTTCCGGGTTGCGGGCCGCAAAGATTACCGGGTCTCCCAAGGTAAGCTGGTTCAAAGTTAGAGTTCCGGTCTTATCCGTACACAAGATGTCAACGCCGGCCATCTCCTCTATGGATTCGAGCCGGGTGACGATGGCCTTCTGCTTGGACAGAGCCAGCGCTCCCACTGCCATGGTCACCGAAAGCACCGCGGGTAAAGCTACGGGAATGGAAGCCACCGTGAGGATGAGGGCAAATTGAAGGAGGGTAAGGAGAGGGTCACCACGCTCCAGTTGCACCAGGATGAGCACTGCCACCAGCCCCAGGCTGAGGTAGATCAGGTAATCCCCGATCTGCAAAACAGCTTTCTGGAAATGGGAGGGGGCTCCGGCCGCCTGGACCAACTTGGCGGTGCGCCCAAAGAAGGTGTTAGCGCCGGTATCGGTCACTACCGCCACCATCTCCCCCTGCTTGGCCACCGAGCCGGAATAGGCAATGTCCTCCGCTTTTTTGCTTACGGGCAAGGACTCGCCGGTCAAGGCCGACTGGTCCACACTGAGATAGTCCCCCGCAAAGAGCTTAACATCAGCAGGGAATGATATCCCCCAGGCGGAGGCGGATAATATCCCCGGGAACCAGTTGCTCAGCGGCAATTTCTTGCCACTTGCCATCTCGGAGCACCCGGGCCTTGAGAGCCAGTTGCTTTTTCAGGGCCTCCAGGGCATTGGCGGCCTTGAATTCCTGCCAGAAACCCACCAGGGCGTTGAAGGCCAGCAAGACCGAAATAATGATGAGATCATCCCAATGCTTGACCACCGCGGAGAGGATGGCGGCGATTGCGATCATCCAGGGAATAGGCCCCCAAAAATAACCCAGGAATTTTAAGATTGGGTTAACTTTTTTTTCTTCCAGGGCATTCGGGCCAAATTGGGCCAGAAACCGCCGAACTCTGTTTCGCGATCGCACGGCAAAGAGATGTTGGTCAGGATAGATAAGCTTATCCCCTACGTGCCTGGCCTGAGGCGCAGACTTTGCCGCAAATGGGTGCGGTCCCCCAGCACCTTTAGTAACGGCCCTTGTCCGGTCATTTCCACGATACTCAACGCGGCCACCGGCATGTTGAGGCGGTCGCGGTAGCGGCCCACATCGATGCCCAACAACGAACAGAGCATGATGCGCACCGTGGCTTTGTGGGAGACCACCAGGACATTCCCCGAAGGCTGCGTCCGTTCAAGCTCCTCCAGCACCGTGGAACTACGGCGGGCTACGTCCACCCCCCGTTCCCCGCCGGTGGGCGCGTTCCAACCCGGATCGGCCAGCCAGCGGACGTATTCATCATGGAACTCGCGGTTCACTTGCTCCGAAGTCTTGCCCTCCCACTGGCCGTAGGCGATCTCTTTGAGTCCATCTCTCAGCTGCGGGGTCAGCCCCACGGCTTCGCACAAAGGTTGGGCCGTGGCCACGGCGCGTTGCAGGGGACTGCAAAAAACGGCCTTCCAGGCAAAATCTCCATAGGCAGCAGCAAAATCCTGGGCCATTTGGCGGCCTGCGGGGGTCAGGGCCACGTCCAAAACCCCGCAATACCCCCCGGTCTGGCTGGCGGTGGTTTCCCCATGTCGAAGAAAGTAAAGAATAAGGCTCATGTCCGTTGGTTTCCTGAGGCCCCGTCTTAGAAGGGCCACTTCCAGTCGGTAATGTCCTGTGAATCCACGCCGAACTCGTAGGCGTGCTGCAAACAGGCGATCTGCTGGTCCAGCAGGGCCTCTCGCACGCCGGACCCCGTCTCACAGAAACGGGGTATCCGGTCGATGGCGTCAATGGCCAGGCTAAAGCGGTCGGTTTGGTTGCGGATGGCCAGCTCCAGCGGCGTATTGATGTTTCCCTGCTCTTTGTAGCCGCGCACATGAATGTGGTGCTGGCCGGGCCGGCGGTAGGTTAACCGGTGGATCAGCCACGGGTAGGAGTGGAAGTTGAAGACCACCGGTTTGGTGGCAGTGAAGAGGGCCTCGAACTCACGATCCGTCATGCCGTGGGGGTGTTCGGTGTGCGGCACCAACCTGAACAGGTCCACCACGTTCACGAACCGGACCCGTATGTCGGACAGGTGCTGCCGGAGCAGGGCGGTGGCGGCCAGGGACTCCATGGTGGGGACGTCGCCGCAGCTCGCCATGACCACGTCGGGCTCGGCCCCCTGGTCGTTGCTGGCCCAGTTCCAGATGCCGGCGCCCTTCGTGCAGTGCGTGATGGCCGCCTCCATGTCCAGGTACTGCAGGTGTACCTGTTTATCCGCCACGATGACGTTGACATAGTTAACGCTGCGCAGGCAGTGGTCGGTTACGGAAAGCAGGCAGTTGGCGTCGGGCGGCAGGTAGATGCGCACCACGCCGGGGCTTTTGTTGGCGACCACGTCCAGAAAACCGGGATCCTGGTGGGTGAAACCGTTGTGGTCCTGCCTCCAGACCAGGGCGGTGATCAGCAGGTTGAGTGACGCTACCTTGGCCCGCCAGGGCAGTTCGTTGCACTTTTCCAGCCATTTGGCATGCTGGTTGAACATGGAGTCGATGACGTGGATGAACGGCTCATAGCTATTAATGAAACCGTGCCGGCCGCTCAGCAGGTAACCCTCCAGCCACCCTTCCACCGTGTGCTCGCTGAGCATCTCCATGACCCGGCCCTGCAAGGCCAGTTCGCCGCCATCGGCGTCCTCCGGGAAATACTCCCCCAGCCAGACTTTCTTGGCAACCTCATAGAGGACTTCGAGCCTGTTAGATTGGGTTTCATCCGGCCCGAAGACGCGGAAGTTCTGCATGTTCGCCCGCATAACTTCCCGAAGGAAAACGCCCAGGGTAGGGACGTTCCCAGCCCTGGTCCCCCCGGGGTTCTTGACCTCCACGGCAAACTTGCAGAAGTCAGGCAGGTCCAGGGGCCGGCGCAACAGACCGCCGTTGGCCACGGGGTTGGCGCTCATGCGCCGGTCCCCCTTGGGGGCCAAAGCCTGCAATTCGGGGATCAGCCGCCCCTGCTCGTCGAAACGTTTCTCCGGCTTGTAGCCGCGCAGCCACTCTTCCAGTAATTTCAGGTGGGCCGGGTTGGTGGCCACGTCCGTGATGGGGATCTGGTGTGCCCGCCAGAAACCTTCCAGGTAGTGGCCGTCCACCTGCCGGGGCGCCGTCCAGCCCTTGGGGCTCCGCAGGATAATCATGGGCCAGCGCGGCCGGAAGGCCTGGCCGGTCTGCCGCGCCTCCCCCTGAAACTTGCGGATCTCCAGGACGCAGTGTTCCAGGGTGGCGGCCATTGCCTGGTGCATGCTCTCGGGATCACTGCCCTCCACGAAGTAGGGGGTGTACCCATAGCCGACGAACAGAGCCTCCAATTCCTCATGGCTGATACGGGCCAGGATGGTGGGGTTGTTGATCTTATAGCCGTTGAGATGCAGGACCGGGAGCACTGCCCCATCGGTTATCGGGTTGAGGAATTTGTTACTGTGCCAGCTCGTGGCCAGGGGGCCGGTCTCGGACTCGCCGTCGCCCACCATCACCAGGGTGATCAGGTCCGGGTGGTCGTAGACCGTCCCATAGGCGTGGGACATACTGTAACCCAGCTCGCCGCCCTCGTGGATACTGCCGGGCGTTTCCGGGGTGGCGTGGCTGCCGATGCCCCCGGGGAAGGAAAACTGCTTGAAGAAACGCTGCATCCCCACCAGGTCTTCACTCTTGTCCGGATAGATCTCGGAATAGGTCCCCTCGAGGTAGGCCTGGGACAGGACCGCCGGCGCCCCGTGGCCGGGGCCGGAGATATAGATGGCGTTCAGTTCGTATTTGTTGATTAGCCGATTGAAGTGGATGTAAGTGAAGCACTGGCCGGCGTCCGAGCCCCAGTGTCCCAGGAGCCGCGGCTTGATATGCTCCAGTTGGAGCGGCTCCCGGAGCAAGGGGTTGTCCCTCAGGTACAACATCCCCAGGCACAGGTAGAGGCTGGCCTGCCAGTACGCATCGATCTTTCGCAGTTCATCCTTACTCAGCGGGGTCCCTTTAATCGTGGAGCGAGCCGCCCCATAAGCGCTGATGCTTTCATCTCCGTGAACTGCCAGCGGTTTCCTGGCGGGGGTTGTCATAACTGTGTCCTCATTTTCACGACTGTGTCTTTTTGCCAATTTAACGGTCCGTTCCTCGAGCCAGAAGTATGGCGCTAGATCGGGGGTTCAGGTGGTAAGTCTGTGGATCTTCACATAGTGGTTCCTCGCCCGCGGCAAACAGATCTTGTGACCCTTCGCGAGAGGTGTCAACGGCTAAATGCCACCGCGCCCCCGGCAGTAAAGGGGGCAAATTAAAATCGACCGCATCGGCGCCAGCATTGAACATCAAGAAAAGGGCGCGCAGCTTATCTTCATTGATCTGACAGGCGAACTGTTTTTCTTTCGGGCCAGCCCAGTTGGGCAATCCTCCTTGCGAGCCAAACCAGCGGATCTCGGCGTCCGTGTAGAATTGCTCCTTACTCAGAATCGGATGCGCTCGACGAAAGGCGATCAGGCCACGGGTGAAGCGGAAAATTTCCCCATGTTGTTCCAGACGGCTCCAGTCCTGCCAGCTCGTTTCGTTGTCCTGGCAGTAGGCGTTGTTGTTGCCGCCCTGCGTGCGCCGAAATTCGTCCCCGCCGAGCAGCATCGGCACTCCGCGCGAGATTAACAGAGTCACCAGGAAATTCTTGATCTGGCGTTTCCTGATGGACTCGATCTGGCCGTCCGCGGTCTCGCCTTCAGCGCCGTAATTCTCGCTGTAATTTTCGTTCGTCCCGTCGTGGTTGTTCTGTCCGTTGGCTTCATTGTGCTTCTGTCGATAGCTCACGAGATCATGCAGCGTGAAGCCATCGTGACAGGTGACGAAATTGATGCTGCTCTCGGGGCCTTTGCCGGATTTGGAATAAATGTCGGCGCTGCCGCAGATACGTTGGGCGAATAACCCAAGCACCCCATCGTCGCCGCGCCAGAACCGTCGGACGTCATCACGGTACTGACCGTTCCACTCCGCCCAGCGGCGTTCTGAGAAGCTCCCGACCTCATAAGCTCCGGCGGCATCCCACGCCTCGGCGATGATCTTCACATCCCTTAGGATCGGGTCCTCGGCGATTCTCTCGAGAAGCGGGGAATTGGCCAGCAATTTGCCGGAACAGCCCCGGCCGAGCACCGCGGCCAGGTCAAAACGGAAGCCATCGACATGCATCTCCACCACCCAGTAGCGCAACGCGGTCAGGATATAATCCCGCACCACGGGATGGTTGGCATTAATGCTGTTGCCGGTGCCCGTGTAGTCCTTATAAAAACGCTTATCGTCCGCCAGCATATAGAAGATCGCGTTATCAATCCCGCGGAAACAGAGGGTGGGTCCCTTTTCGTTCCCCTCGGCCGTGTGATTGAAGACCACGTCCAGGAACACCTCGAGGCCCGCCCCATGAAAGGCTCGGACCATTTCTTTGAATTCCAGCTTCTGCTGACCCACGCCTCCCGAACTGCTATAGGAAGCTTTAGGCGCAAAGAAGGCCACGGGATCGTAACCCCAGTAATTCCTGAGTGGCTGGCCTGTTTGCGGATTGATGCCGGTCACCTGGTGTTCATTGAATTCCTGCACGGGCATCAGTTCTACGGCCGTCACCCCCAGCTCTTGGAAATAAGGGATCTTTTCCATCAGGCCCCGGTACGTGCCGGGATGCGCCACCCCGGAGCTGGGATGGATAGTGAAGCCGCGCACGTGGGTTTCATAAATGACCGTCTCCGACCAGGGATGCCTGGGCGGGCGGTCCTCCTGCCAGTCAAAATGCTCCTGCGTGAATACGCATTTCGGCATGGCGCCGGCATTATCGACCAAAGACAACCCCGAGTCTCCGTCGGGCCCAGACGGATCGTATCCCCGAGCCGGGCCGAACTCCCAGGTGGGCAATTGCGAGATCGCTGTGGCGAAGGGATCTAGGAGAAGCTTGTTGAAATTGAAACGATGGCCATCCTTGGGTTGATAAGGGCCGTCCACGCGATAGGCATACAGCTGGCCATCGCGAATCCCCTTAATCCAGACGTGCCATACGTCTCCAGTGCGGTGGTGCGCCGGATCCAGGTCAATCACCCTGGCGGCCGTGGCATCTTCGGGATGATCAAAAAACTCCAACCGCACGCGGCTGGCGTGCCGGCTGGAAAACGCAAAGTTCACTCCTTCCCCGCTTGCATAGGTTCTCAGAGGCGATGGCAAACCAACTCGAACATCAGTCTGCTCCGATACCTCTGCTACATAATCATGCAGAGGGCGTTCGGACGTAGTCGGATCTGTGGTCGCGTCCACCTGCTCTGCGGCCTGGCCTTCGGTCAGGCTAGCCGGCGCAGGTAAGGGCTCTTTTCCCCTTGGGTTATTTTCCATGAATTTGATGCCTGGGCAAACCAACTGTAGCCATTATGGCCCAAAATTGCCTGAGCTAGTCCCCTTCTGGTGCTTCCCGAAACCGAAAAAAGAAAACCGCAAACCCTTCCCCGGCGCGCCCGGGGTCAAAAGCGGGCGGGCCTTAGGGGAGTGATAGGGAGGAAGCCTGCCGCTGACCGGAACTCAGGGCTGCGGAGGATTATCCTCCGCGTCCCCCGGTTCCTCCGGGGTGGCAACGGCACTGGAGCGGCGAATCTGCTCCCGGATGGCGGCAATGACCCGATAATTATTATCTTTGAGATCCTTCAAGTCCTTGGCCCTTTGCACCGCCTCACCCACTTCAGGGGCCACCAGGGGATTAGCCTCGCCCCGCTCCAGGGCCTGATAAGTCTTTTCGCCCAGGAGGCGGGTGGCTTTTCTGATCTTTTGCTGCAGCCAGCAGGCCAGGGCATAGTGGCCCAGGATCCGGGCCCGCCGGTCGGTGTTCGCCATGAAGGTCAAAAGGTGGCGCCAGTAACCGGTGCAAATGGCTCGGGACGAATCCTCTTTGCCTTCAGTGCTCATCGCTTCCTCCTTGGTGATAAAGGGGGCAGGAACTTCGGGACTGAGTCAGCGGTGCAGGGGCCAGTCTTCGTCGCTCTCCTAATCATTCTCAGCAAAATCAATATAAGGCCGGCTTAGGAGATTGCAACTGAGGTTATGCGGCCGCTTTGGCCCCGCAGTCGCATAAAGGGTTTTTGGAGCCCTCTAACCGGGCCGGTCGTCGCCGCCATACCTATTTCCGATAGGACCACGTAGATTCAGCCTTGGAAGCGGTTCTCCCAGTTCCAGACTGCCCCGCCGTGGCGGAGCAAAACATTTTGTCATGGCGCCTTCTTCTCCTTGGCAACAGGAGACGACGCATGAGAGGTAAATCCTTGCCGGCCCCTCCATCTACCTCAGGTTAATGAGTTCCATGCGGTTGTTGGCCTCGGGATCCTGGAAGGAAGGGCCTTCGGTCAGCACCACAAGGTCGCCAGTCATCTCATTGGCTTGTAAATAGTGGCGTACATAGGTTTTCCAGTCCTCCGGGTGGTTCGGTTCGTGGACGGGGTGGACGCCGTAGGTCAGGAGGAGTTGCTGGCAGGTGGCCTCCTGGGAACTCACTGCCACAATCCACACCGGCGGCCGGAACCGGGCGAGGCTCCGGGCCGTAGCCCCGCTGCGGGTGGGCACGAATACCGCGGCTGGGGCCACCTTTGCCAGCGTCGCATCCACGCTCAAGGCGATCAGATCTGTGAACCCGACTTGGCTACCCTTCCCGGACGTGCGGAGAATCTTTTTCACCCCTTGTCCGGGCCGATAAGGTTCGATGGCGGCTGCAATCTTGGCCAGCATGGCCACAGCTTCCACCGGGTATTTGCCCATGGCCGACTCTTCTGAAAGCATGACGCAGTCGGTGCCATCCAGAATGGCGTTGGCTACATCGGTGGCCTCGGCCCGGGTGGGCCGGGGGTTGGCCACCATGGATTCCAACATCTGGGTGGCCGTGATCACCGGTTTACCCAGCAGGTTCGCCTGGCGCATGAGCTGCTTTTGCACCCCGGCGATTTGCTCTATGGGGACTTCCACCCCCAGATCACCCCGAGCAATCATGATGCCATCCGCCGCCTCGAGGATACTGTCCAGGTTATTCAGGGCATTGAGGCGCTCTATCTTGGCGATGATGAACGGCTGGTGGCCGAGAGCCTGGGCGGCCTCCCGCACAGCCGCAACATCCTTGCCGGACTCAACGAACGATTGGCTGACCGCGTCCACTCCGTGTTCCAGAGCAAACTTCAAGCACTCACGGTCATGGTCGGTGAAGGCGCTGATTCCCAAAGAGATACCCGGCAGGTTGAGGCCTTTCCTGGAGCGTAGTTCGCCTCCCACGATCACCCGGCAAATCAAGTTATTTCCTTGAATATCGGTAACTTCTAGCTGAATGAGGCCGTCATTTAAAAAGAGGGTGTCCTTGGGCTTCACCACCTCCGGCAAGCGGGCGAATGTCACCGAGGCGCGGCGTTCGTCCCCCGTGATCGCCTCTGTAGTCAGAGTAAAAACACCCCCTGGTTTCAACTCGATGGGCTCACCGCAGATCTGGCCGATACGCATCTTGGGACCGGGGAGATCAGCGAGGATGGCCACCCGCCGCCCCGCCGCCCCGGCTGCCGCCCGCACATTCTCTATGAGACGCCTGTGAGTGGCGAAATCGCCATGGGAAAAATTGAGCCGGGCCACGTTCATGCCGGCCTGGATTATTTCCCTCAGCATTTCGGGAGATTCACAGGATGGGCCGATGGTAGCTACGATCTTGGTTTTATGGGTCGACAGTGGCATACCCCGCTCCTCTGGTCACCGTAAATTCTTCGGCTGGTCGGTTTTAGCCAGGACGCTGCTCCAAATCCACCACTCGGGATCATTAAAAAAAGTCCGAAAACTCCTGGGAATCTGTTAGAATGGGTTAGCCGTAACTCACTAAACAGAAAGGAGATTTCGGACCATGGCCCATTGTAACACAATCTTTCAGCAGATGCTCAAACTGCTTCCGAGACATCATTTTGCCAAGCTGGAAGCCGAGCATGGGAACGGCCGAAAGGCCCGCTCTTTTACCCGCTGGAGCCAGTTGGTACACCTGCTTTCTAGGCAACTTACGGCCCGAGCGAGTTTGCGGGATGGCGTCGCCAGTCTGAAGGCCCGGGTCAAGAGTCTGTACCACCTGGGAGTCAAGCCGGTGCCGCGCCAATCGCCACCGCCCCGCTTCCTTCTTTGAGGCGCTGTTTGCCTTGATGTATCGGCGCTGCCAACCGCTGGCCCCGAAGCACAAATTCAAGTTCAAAAACAAGCTCTTCAGCCTGGACGCCACGGTGGTGAGCCTCTGCCTGTCTCTGTTTCCCTGGGCTTCCTGCCGCCGCAGCAAGGGCGGTATCAAGCTCCAAACCTTGTTGGACCATGACGGCTATCTGCCAGCCTTTGTGGCCCTCTCCCCGGCCCGGGAGCACGAGATCAGGAAGGCCCGCAGCCTTAGCCTGCCCAAAGGCTCCATTGTCGTGGCGGACTTGGGCTATACCGACTATGCCTGGTATGCTCAACTGACCGCCCAGAAAATCTTCTTCGTCACCCGGCTGAAGCGCAACGCCCGCTTTGAGGTGCTGGAGCGCCGGAAAGTCAACAAAACCCAAGGGGTGATCGCCGACCAGACCATCCGCCTCACAGACGCCCAGACTCAGCAATGCCCCGTGGTCTTGCGGCGCATTGCCTACCGGGACGCCGCCACCGGCCGACGCTACGTCTTTCTCACCAACCATTTCAAGCTGGCGGCCAGAACCATCGTCAACATCTACAAAGAACGCTGGCAGATTGAAATCTTCTTCCGCTTCATCAAACAGAACCTGAAGATCAAGGCCTTCAGCGGCAATTCGGAAAACGCCGTGCTGACCCAGATCTATGCGGCGCTCATCGTCTATCTCTTGCTTTGTTATCTCAAGTTCATGTCTAACTTAAGCATTACTTTGCAAAACTGCCTCAGGCTACTACAACTCAATCTCTTTAGAACCCGCACCTGGCAGGAACTTTTTCAGCCGCCAGAGACAATGCCTTCTAATATGTGTAATTATAAACAGTTAACCTTGGCTCTGGCTTAGCCGGACAGAAATGCCATTAACCAGAGATAGCGGGAGTACAACTGATAGTAGTAGGAGTCTTTTCACCGCGCTCATTTATTGAGTAGCGATTATTTATGGATCCGGTAGAGCACTTGGCCCCGGCACGATTTGTCACAAAGGCAGAAAATGCAACAGGCCAGGACATAGATCCCGGAGAAAATTATAATGGAAACCAGTAAGAAATCCACGTTCATCACCTGCCTATTGGTAAGATAACAAACCCTCATATGTGGTTAATAGCTAATTTAGGCTATCAGCAAAATTAGTGGAAACCTGAATTTTGCGAGGAATAAAACCTGTGCTTCGGCGTCGGCTGTACATATGGCTGTACCTCTTTCACAGGCGAGACAGCTGTGTCACCCAGGATAAATCCCCAGCTAAGGAGATTAAAAAGAACCCCGGCCCCAGACGGTGACAAAACAAATGTATGCTCCGCTAAACATAGCAATGATCGCTAAACCTTGAGCCAGAGGCCGCATGAATTTTTGAAACATGATGCCCCCTTGTCTGATGGATTTGCAGATTCTTCCTTACTCTTTGATGATAATATGGGTCACCGGTTGAAAAAGGTAAATCCGGGTTTCCCTGATATTTGCCATCGATAACCAGGAATTTGGGATAGCGGAATGCAGGAGATTTTAGAAGATTGATTAGATGGGGCGTGTTATCCGCAAGAGGGCAATTCTGACCTTATGAGACGCCTTACAGGAGACGATCGGGGGTGAGGCGATGGTTTAGTTATGCAACTGTTTGATGAGATTGTTAAGGTTATCCGATAGATTGTCATGGAGCGATTGATATTTAAATAATATCAATAATGCCACAAAGTTAACTGCCAAACAAGATGACATCATTATAATCATTTCATTATACCCAAAGGATATGCCTGGACATAAGAGATTTTTTAATAACCTAAAAGACAATATAAAACTTAAACTAAATAATAATATTGAAATAAACTTCAGGAATTTATTGCCCATAATTTGGCCGCAGTTGTTTTCAATTATACCCAAACGAATAGACTTCTTTTTCATCCCGGACTCATCTTTGGAGAAATTTCCGTGCTTTTCCATAGTTGTCTCCATCTTGGTATTTCGTAGGTGCGGCAGTTTAGCAGGGCGAATTGCAGTTCCGGCATATAGCCTTGGCCGCCGTTGGCCTTGATGATAATATGGGTCATCTATGGAAATAGGTAAACCCGGGTTTCCTTGATAATCGCCTTCGCTAACCATTAATTTGGGATGGCAGAATGCAGCAGATTTTAGCAAAACTGGTTAGCGATGGCTTTTGAGAGATTCGTCTGCCATATGGGGTCATACCCGTGCCGTAAATTTCTTGGCTCCAGATTTATGTTATAATTACATATCGTCAGTGCCGTTGAGGAGTTTGGAATGGCTCAAGATATCTTGAACCAGCTCTGGCAAATCTGGGATATGGTATGGTACACAATTCAGACTGAGGCAAGTACCCTGATCTTGGTGGTGGTGACCTCCGTGGCGATCCTCTTCCTCGTCCGGATCTTCTTATCGCCGAGGATTAAGAAAAAATAGCCGGCCATGGTAAGAAAAGTTAACCCCCACTTTGATCCCAAAATTGACTCACTGGAGGCGACGGGTTAACGGAAAAGGGATACGGAAACCAACCTGGGGGGATACTATCAAGTTAAGTCTGGTTCAGGACACCTAAATATATAGAGGGAAGTCAATCCGCGCAGACACAAACCGGCCCCGAAAGGAATTCCAGCGCTACCCCAAAATTGGGGGATTCTTTAGTCGGCTGCTCTATGCGCTTGACTTTCCCTTTGGCCTTGATTTTATGGGGAATGAGGGGATTCACCTGGTCAGGCTGGAATTTGAAAATGAAGTCTGCGATATCGTCAGGTTGCAGTGTAGGTGCGGTCTCGGACATAAAATACAGGCCGCCCAAGCTGATGTCTTTCATAACGGCCAAGTTTGAAAAGAAATCTCCCGAACCGTGCAATTGTACCTGATATTCAAATCGGAAGGATTTATAGACCCGGGGGAATAGTCGCCGCTCCATCAAACACTCTCCATAGCCGTTATTATGCAGCATTCTTGGCGACTACAAGGAAAACGTCAATTAGGGGATCCCTATTTTCTGCCTCCAATAAACCTAATATACTAATTATATTTTGCTGATTATACAGCAATTATCCTCGAATATTAAAGGGATATAGAAGATAGATTAGTGGTACCCTTTGCCTTAAAAATTTGAAATTAGGGTTGCTGACTTGGGGATATTAGGTAATAGTATAGGAAAGATAAAAGTAGGCACCACTATATAGATATCTTAGATAAATAAATTATCTAAGACTTTGGGGTGCCTATATTTCAATTACAAATTACACAAAACAATGATCCCGCTTTCGGAGAACGATCAAACTGCCCTCTAAGGTAATCTCACCATCTTCTGATAAATTAATTGAAAAGTGTCTGGTTTCACCGTAATGAAACCGGAAAACGGCGTGTTAATATCCCAAATAAAAAGGAGACAAGACAATACCATGAAGAAGACAATCAACTCAAAGATAAAGGACAACGCTGTTTGGTGCCGATTCAAGAGGACGAATCCGAACACCATCGCCCCAAAGCCAAAGATGAGAATGATCCAGACCGTTGGGTAAAGATTGCCTTTCATCATGACAGAACGGGACAGGCGCAGTCGGTTGACTTCCGTAAGACTATTATAAATTGCCCCAAGCTTGTCAGAATCGCCACTGATTGCAGAAAACTTGGCCAAGACGTCATCGAAACGACGACTGGCTGCCTCGCTCATCGAGTCTTGTCCCATTTGTGGCCATTCATCTTCGACCACAGTTTTGACATAGTTTTTCAGAGCTTGGCGGAAGGGCTCGGAATTCGGCAAATTTCGGGAGGCGTAGTAGGCGCTTATGATCGTTGTAGCTTCACGGTTGACATCGGCTTTGGCAGTGAGAAACGTCGACCATAAGGTGACGATGGCAAAGCCGATGAAAAAGGCGTAGAGGGTAGTGAAGAAATCAAAAATAGAGGAGTGAATATATTCCTGGTCTTTCAGGCGCTGCCCAAAACGCCTGCGAATCAGCAGCAGCACCCCCGAAAACAACGCACTGGCAAGCAAGATCAAAAAAAATATGAATACAAATGTTTTCACTTTAACCCGAGATTATGCGTCAATCTTGCCACCACAGTTTAAAAATTGATTAGGGAACCTGCTCCAGTCTCAATTTTAATCTAACCATGGTCAAAAGTTTGTCAATTTCCACAAAATAATTTTACCCCAAAATTTGCACATGGGAGGGGAATGGGACGGGCGGCGGGTTAAAGGAAAGGGATACAGAAACGGATCTGCGTTTAAATGGGAATTATCGCTTTGATGGTGGGATTATAGCACTCGCAAATTTTTAAGGGAGCCTCTTGACATGCATCTCCGAATAATTAAACTTCCTAACAGGTGTGGATAAAGCCAAACTTAGCGTGAGCTGAGGACGGAAAGCCACGGGTCTCAATGAAGAGATAGCCGGGTTGCCAATGATTAGGCAATCCGGTTTTTTTTGTCTTAAAAATCGAGTTTGGAGAAGGGAAAAGATGAAGATTCTAAATGGAGTTTCGATGACAGATAAATTGCATAAAACTTTTACAAATTGGTATGTCATTTTGAGTGGTGGCCTATGTTTGGCTGCCATCGCTATTGTATTTGGAAAATGAAAATAATTGGGATCATAGGGTCTCGTCACCTGGTCGCCGGGTTAACGAAAACAGGATACAGAAACTAAACTGCGGGGATACTGTAAAATCAACTCTGATTTAGGACAGATGAAAAGCCTCAGTTTCTTTTATTTCAGGAAACTCAAGGCTCTTCTCGAACTCTCTATTTGGTATTTTGCAAAAAGATTAACGCCATTATAATAATCTGAAAATAAATCATATACAAAAATATTATCTCTTTCCAACACCCGGCTAAATATGTCATAGAATCGTTTAATAAATGTCAATGATAACTATCTTCCTAATTCCTTTCTCCTTACTATATTCGGATTTATAAGAATAAGTCTCTTTAGACTTTTATCTCTTGCTTGACGTAGAAGGCCAAAGACTAAAAAATCTGTGGGAGGCAAGCTATAACCCCAAATGATTATTTCATCAGCTGACTCAATTTCTTTAGAGGCTATATTCCATATTCTCCTAATTAGAGGGTATTGACGATATTCCTTTTTCAAAACAGGAGGAATTATCATTATCTGAAGAGGTTCGTGACACTCACCACAATAATACTTTGAATTTGGTTCTATAAGGGGGAAAACTTTGCGAGATGCCCTACAACTCTCTATCCAGGGCGAGGAGTGATTAGAGAGATTCCAATTCTACAATTGGTAAATACCTTCGACGCCTGGGAGGAAAAACACCAAATCGGCCGCTAATTAAACACATAATAGTCACTGGAGAAGCGGGCTGCGCCATAGAGGCACAGGGCCAGAAGGGCCAGCGCCCCGAGGGTGAGGAAGGGTTTTTTTATTTCAGAGTGTATTGCAATTGCCGGTTTTCCTAAGTCCTGATGACCTCATATAAGCCTGGATAATGCGGACACACCTCCATGTAAGGGGCTATAAACCTCTTAAATTCCTCCTGGTTGATGGCTTTCTCAAAGTGCTACACCGATTCCCATTCAGCCACATTAATAAGAGGAAAGCGAGTCCCAGGTATAATGGTCCGGTGCAGCTTAGTTGAAATAAAACCTGGTTGTCTTTTTATGAACTCAGCCGCTTTTTCCCAAAATTTTAGTCATTCGTCCTCTCTGCCTTTTTGAATCTCAAATGCATTAATTAAGACTACATTTGCCATTCTTGTCTCCTTTTACCTGAGATTATGCAGCATTCTTGGCCACCGCATTCCAAAAACGCTTTTAGCGACCTCTCTTTTCGAATTTAAGTCCGAAAGCAAGCGAATATCATAAGAATGAGGCCCATATCGACCTCATCCCCAGATTGAACAGTTTTCCCAAGAGCCAGATAATTTGAAGAGTTTACTCAAGCCCCCGCCTTCTTTCTCCTCCCTACCATTTTTCCAAACCCTCTATCCTTCGCCATCTGACTACGTTTTGCCGTGGATCCCCGAGCCGCGAGCGGATATTGTTTTGGGTCAAGGTCATATTTCCAGAAATATTCCTTGGGCGTCAATCCATGCCCCTTTTGTAAATGCACTTTTAGGCTCTTCATCTTTCTTCCGCATTCAAGGCAAACTACAAATTTCTCCTGGACTATATCTTTCATTGGAATGGGGGGTTTCATCTTCTCCAGTTTCGCCTCTCCACCCTTCTCCGGAGCCATGATCTCTGGTATCTCAGCGCCGCCTTCCAAAGATGCGAAGAGATTGTAGACCGTCTTGATCTCTTCCACTAACTCCTGGGTGGATAATTCCGTCATAGAGGCATGTGCGCTGATGACCTGTATGGTGAGATTCAAATTTTCTGTTGCCATGGAAAGGTCTCCTTATTTTTTGACATATGGATAAATCGGTGTAAGAAATATCATTAAGTTGGCAATAGAATGGGTTTGTCAAGGGAATTGTGGATAGGAACCTGGATAAAAATTTGAAAATCCCAAAATAATTTTCCCCAATACGCTCTCCTGTTGAATAATCTCGAATTAAAGGATACGGCATTCTCGTGTCTCCAAATTCATGTTTATCGAAGGCCAATACCAGGGAAACCCCGATTTATCTTCTCCCGCCAATGAACCATATTACCATCAAAGCCAAAGAGGCATCGGGAAATCAATCAGGGAGGAATGGTCAAATGGCGAGTGCACATATTAACAGAGGGATTCTGGCGATTTTCATGGAAAGCCCGGTTTATTTCACTATACCGCTTCGAGAAAGGCTGGAATTCCTAAATTCCTTCTCACAGCAATCTACTTATAATCGAGCCTGTGAACGTGATGAATACCTAATAAGTGGAAAATCTTACTCGAAGGAGCCGCCTTTCATAAAACCATGAATATTAGCGATCCCATAGACCCCGTTGCTATCTCACTTCAGGTTCCTTCTTCCCCATAAATTTCTCCGCAATTTCCCGAGCAATCAATGGCGCATTTCCCCCAGCCCGATTATTGATGATCAAATTTACCAGTTCCCCTTTTTCTATGGCGGTCTTCACTGAGGTGTAACAACATCAGAATAATCTTGGCTTGATAAACGATATTATGCAGCAGGCTTCGATGCCGGTGTCCAGGATCTCATATGTCTTGGCCTCGGCCAGGCGTAGCTGGTGGGAGGTCGCCTACGTACTCAATCTGTTTCCTTGGCGGGATTTAAAAGGCTGCCATAAAGAGATTAATATAAGTTCACCTGACTTGAGGGCTTAGATTTGTTATCCCATTCTATTTCCAACCGGCGCCCGCGGACAACGCGGGTCCGGCCAATATGGGTGTATCCGTAAGCTTTGAGTGTTTCGCGCACGCAGCGGCCCCGACCTTCGTGGCAATGACTGAAGTCGCTACAATCCTTGCATGGTCCATCTGGAACCAGACCTTGCTCCGGACGTGCGAGCTGCAAGGCTTTGGGAGAACTCCAGATTTCCATTAGACTTTGTCTGTTTAAATCGCCCAGGATAAAACTTTCATGCAAATATATCTCTTCGCAGATAGTTGCCCTGCCATCTGGAAGTACAACAAATCCTCGGCGATTAGCTGTACAAAGAATCCTTTTTTGGAAAGCATCTGGTCTCTCTGTTTGACTACCAGAATAAGGATTGCCTAATGCACCATCGAAATTCATTTTCTTATGAGGAAACTCAGCTTTAATTTCATTGAACTCATTCTCAAATTTGGAAATATCTTCTACACAACAAAAAAGAGAATCGTTATGCCAATATAACGACCGCTCGTAGCAAGTGAAGTTGGATTTAAATACATGAGGTTTTTTGGCAAGATATCGGGCCAGGTTCGGAGCCTCATGAATATTATAAGGTGTCAAGACAGTATTTGTACGGACCTGTAATCCCGCTTCCCCCAAGTCATCTATCGTTTTAAGTATCTTCATCCCATAGCCAGGCTCCTTGGCTACGAGCATATCTATGATTTCAGGTCTATTGGCATCAATACTGATCTGTATGCTCGACAAACCTAATTTTGCCAGATGTTCAATCTGCTGTTTAGACAGAGGATATTTAGTGGGTATATCTATGTGCATACCTTCCTCAAAGGCGCACTCGATAAGATCAAAGGCATCCCGTCTGCAAAAAATATCGCCCCCGGAAATATCTATTGTTTCCATGCCACATTTTTTCATTTCCCTTAATAATTTTGTGAAGAATGTTAAGTCAAATTCTGGCCTTCCGCGAAATCCTTCCCGATCGGCATAACAGTAACAGCAATTAGTGATGCACTTCATTGTAGGAAGTACCAACAATGTGCAAGGTATCGTAAATCTAATGTCCGACATGTTAATTCTTTCAGCAGGCACTAAAAAATCTCTGGGATCATAAATTCGGGCTGATCTACCCATAGGGCTGTCGGCGTCTATTAATAATGAGCTAACCGTCTGATCCATATTCACCGCATGAGATAGCAAAATATCAAGAAACTTTGCCACTTAGAGATCATCTATGCTGAACAAATATGCGATTGTTTCTTTAATCTCCTCAATCTCATGATGGCCATCAAATAATGCTAATGTTATTGCCTGTTGAGGGTAGATAAATGCAAAAACACCATCTGAAATACTACCAGGTGCATTTAAGGAAAAAAGGATAGCTCTACCGCCATCTTGGCGCAATTTTACCTCTGGGTTAAGGACCAGAGCCATAATTATCTCCCTTATGATGCTATAAGGACATTTGTGGAAGAAAAATCAGCAAATCTGTAGATATCGAATGAGTATTTGGAGGAAATTAACGGAGCTCAAAATCAATTTCTTGCGTTAACGTTACTTTTACAGCCAATTATACACCCTTTTGGATCACATGTGGTGATGACAATGTCTGCAAAACCTGACTCAGTATTCTTGTGAGAAAGTCCGGCAGCTTCTATCAGAGCTTTAACTTCTTTGATTTTCTCAGATGAGATTATGCCAGCTTCTGCTTTGACTTTTTCCATTTTCTTAGGGGACATTATGCGCGCCTCCTTTTTGAAATATTTGGGCCGAATTTGCTTCTTTGCCCTTCCTGTCCATAAAATTAAGAATGAGATGCAAGCCTGTCGAGGATAAACCTATTTTTCCCACTGCCCGCCTGATCTCTCAAAAATAAATCTGTCCTCAATTCAAGGTGATAGCGGTTGTCTCTGGGTATCGCTTGGAAAATTTATCCAGATCCCGGGCCATTTCGTTCACCGGTGTCCGATCCTTCTGTCGCTGATGACCTGCCCCCCCAAAACTGATCCACCTGTTAAGTTAGAGTGGTGGCTTAAAGGGAGGCCAGGAGATGAGCAGGAGGCGATAGACACCGGAGCAGATCATCGGGAAGCTGCGGGAAGCAGAGGTAGCCTTGGCCCAGGGTCAGACGGCGG
>Ga0187853_10000505_pt1 | contig 40917 bp, 40 predicted proteins | sample June2016WEW_6_10_2_FD_132417 | JGI IMG/M metagenome (GOLD analysis project Ga0187853, IMG submission 132417) | Peatland microbial communities from SPRUCE experiment site at the Marcell Experimental Forest, Minnesota, USA - June2016WEW_6_100 | ecosystem: Environmental > Terrestrial > Soil >... | reverse complement strand
TAACTTATGCCAATGCAGCCAAAAAAACCAACCCATTGGGCAGGGAATTATTCATCCAATTAAGTGAGTTTGAGAAATATCATTATGATCAGTTAACCGCCCTTGAGAAATCCCTCGAGGAAAGTGGCCAGTTCATTAATTATCAAGGAAAAGCACTCATCCTCCCACCAAAGCTAGAAATTAAGTTTGCTGAAGTCCCAGAGCTTAAAAGTTTAATGGAAATTATTACTGAAGCCAAAAAAATCGAGAAGCAAGCAGAAAAAGCATATGCCGACCTGGCCGACCAACTTGAAGACCCACAAGGCCATGCAATGTTTGTAAGATTATCAGAAGAAGAGCACATGCATTATCTACTTCTATCGGACGCATTTTGGTCTTTGAACCAAACCGCTGTCTGGAAATACTCCCGACCTTGATTTGGATAAATTAATAGACGTCCACCTATCCCACTTTTTACCCTGACGTAAACCACTTCTTTATCAAATCCGTCCGAACGCTTGTCACCATACTCCCGTCGTTTGGGGATTAGAATCGAAATGAAAAGACTCCCTTGTCAGGAGTCTTTTTAGGGTGCCTGATGGGGGTCGAACCCACAACAGCCTGATCCACAGGCGTTGAAGTTGAAATATATACCGTATATATGGGAGGAGATTGTCTATCCCCACCCACATATAGGGGTTTTTTCGTCTATATTTTCTCTACTTTCTATAGGTTCTAACCCATTTGCACCAGAATTGCACCAGCAGAGATGGTTTTATTGCTTTCTATTCTGGTTGCTGTATGGTTGCTGTGGAAAGTTTTAGTGCTAGGTCGAGTCTCAATGAAAAGTCTTAGGACTCAATATCTAACTCAGAGAATGTTGGGGCTATCATTGATCGAAAGGAGATAGAAAATGACCCCTAAAGTCAAAACAAATCAAAAGTGGACGCTAGCCTCCGTGGTTCTCCCGGATGCTTATACTGACTTTTTCTTGAGTCGGCAGGCCATGAGATGCACACCAGGAACGCTCACGTTTTACAATTCAACAGCAGGAAAGTTCATATTATGGCTTGAAAGTCAAAGTATAAACTCACCAGAAGAAGTCGAAGCTCGGCATGTTCGGGCTTTCCTCGCTGAACTAATCGGGCGTGGACTAAGCTCATGGACTGTAAACGACAATGCTAGGGCTATTCGCACGCTCCTAAGGTTCTGGCATGCAGAAAAGTATATGCCGGAGATTATAGTATTCGCCATGCCAAAGGTGGAAAAGAAACGGCTTCCAGTTCTCACAGCGGAGCAGGTAAACAGTCTCCTGGCGTACTGCGATGAGAAGGAACGGGCGATTATTTTATTGATGGTTGATACTGGCTTGAGACGCTCTGAAGTAGTGGCTCTCAATTGGGGTGACATTGACTGGAAATCCGGCCTAGTTCGTGTTGTTCGTGGAAAAGGTGGCAAAGCCCGCTCGGTCGTGGTCTGTGCTACAACCAGACGAGCTTTACTTGCCTACCGTCGTATACGATTTCAGGCTGTTGGGACGGTTCAAGAAAATACCCCCTTACTCCTCTCTCAGAGGGGCAACAGGCTAACAGGAGACGGCTTATTACAATTATTACTCCGTTTGTCCACCAAATCAGGAATAAAGTTTTCAGCCCATGCTTTACGTCGCACCTTTGTTATTCTTTCATTGCGGGCCGGCATGGATGTCCTGCACTTGCAAGCCTTGCTTGGTCATGCCAGCCTGGATATGGTGCAACACTACGCTCAAATGGTAGATGAGGACTTGATTCAAGCACACCAGGTATATTCACCTGTTGGTAATTTAGCTCATCTTCGGTAAATTCTATTCTGGGAGTTGTAAGATAGCTGTAGTAAATCAGATTAATAGTGCCATTTGAGGCAAACCAACTTGGATACTGTAGAAGCTCATCACAATGCTGGTCCGGTGGATAGTGCAGGATTGTAGAATAAGGGGATAAGAATAATTGTCACCATCAGTATTTCTTCATTACAAAGAGCGAGTAGGAAAAATTCTACCAATCGTCCAGCCCAAGGAGATGCCCTGGAATGAACTCAGATAAAATAGTTGATAAGTGAGACTGTATCATCGAAGGAGAGATAGATATGAATGACGAAGATGAACCATCGGAAGTTGGTTTTGACGATGAATACTATGACGATGGAGAGATGGGTATGGGGGAAGAAGATAAACTATTTGAAGATGACATTGACGAAGGAGGCAGTGATGATGAAGAAGAAGCCGAAGAGGATGATGGTTCTGGGGAATCTAATGTAACCGAATCTAGGATAGGCCATTGTCGTTATTGTGGCGCAGAAGTCATATTGGATGAGTTGCCTGATTCAATTTCCAGAGATGCGTTTGAAGATTTCGGAATATGTCTAAATTGCCAATGGGGAATATTTATGCAGAATGGCGGACATTTCTAATTGAGATTCAGCCAAATGGTTCATCCAAGCTAAACCGATCTTGTTGATAACGCCTCCACCCTCTCCCTCAACTTCATCACTTCCTTGTGCTCTTCCAGCAGCATCGCCAGCAGGAACACTTCGAATGGCAGGGCATGCGTGGCGTATTGTGCTGCAGCCGTATGCTGCCTTGCGCTTGCAAACAGATCATCCAGCGCCACCTGGTCTGACCTGCGTAGCGCCCGCCGGAAGCGTGAGAAGGCCGCTTCCTCCTGGATGATCACCTGTGTGGCGGAAGGTAAAGTGCGCCCCATCAGGATACCCTCATTCCTGCAGGGATTTTGCCAGCCATCTCAACATAGTTCATTTGATCGGCTGCTACAATTACCATATCCAGGAGTTCTTGTTCAGCCTGGCATAGCACGTTTGGGACATGTACGCTCACAAGTCCTCCGGAACTTTCTGCCAGGCGGTCTAGTTGCTCCAGGCACTTGTTGAGCAGGTGCTTCCGTTCTTTGAAATCCACATTGGTGTAGGTGAAAGTCCTCAGCAGATCCAACACCACAAATGGTGCCGGCTCGTTATCCATAGTCTCCAGTACGGAAAGCATCTGGTGGCAGTCGGTTGCAGGCGATACCTGGATCCGTTCGGCAATTTCTATTTTCCTGCCCGTATTCTGGAAAGCCACGATGATGTCGAACATGAATCCGCCATCCACCACCCGCACGGGTCCTGTTTCTGCCAGCTTGCCAATCACCCGCAATAATGTTGGGACAATCATTCGGGAGCCATTCAGTAGAAGCCATTTTCCATAGGTAAGTTCGATTGATGTGTTCATGCTAACATTATAGAATGTCAGTTCTACAAAATACAATCCCCCCATGGGGGATTTATGGGGGGATAAAAGGGGTAGCGAATAGGGGGGAGGCAGATGTCAATAATCAGGTGGACTCACCCATACTGCTAGGGCTAATTCAATCTTCAATCATCATTTGCGAAGCCGATCCAAAATCTCTGGTTCGAACCATTCCCACGCATTCAACACCGCCACCGACACCGCATAGATAATGCACAATAGCTCTAGCCCCGCATCCGGCCGGATGATCTGCACCGTCACCATTACTATTGCAGGGATTAGTATCCCGAGCAAAATTATTTTTCGTTGTGTCATACCCCCTCATTATTGCATATTTTTGTCCTTCCGTGTTCCTTTTTCTAAACCGTATGATAGAATTACATCGCCCTTGATTGGCTGCCCCCCTCAGCCAGTCAGGGGCACCCTTTATAATTCAATTTGATAAAGCAATACTTTTAAAGCCACCAATTCTTCCTTAGTCAAAGTTACCCCCTTGCCCATTTTCTCGCCATCCGGTGACCATTCCCGGATATCATATTTTGGATCTCTCTCATTCCAGCTGATCAGATTGAGTTCCTTTTGCCAACCCGAAGCAGACCTGGAAATCACGCCAACCTTTTTGATGATTTCGAATTTGATTTCGGACATTTATTTTAATCCTTCAACCACTTCTATTTAAACCGATTTCCAACCTTGGTATTGGTATCATATTCCCAAAGTTCCACACCCAAAGGGATTAAATGCTCATATGTTCGGATGTAATATTCGCCCAGGGTTTCCATTCTAGTATTACTATAATCGCGAAGAATAAAAAGGATTTTTCGATATTCATCTGGGGCGAGTGTAAAATAATACATTGCTTCATTCCAAACTGTCATTTTTGCGCTTGGGGTTTTATCCGTGGACGTCCATGTATGCGATTTGCATTCAACAATAACTTTCGGATTATTGGAACCGAGATCGAAAGCATGATTTTTCTTTTTCGTCTCAATTCCTATTTTTATTTTGTAGTTCTTGCTTAGGTGAATCCCCTGAAGAGAAAAATACCCACTTACGATACTTTCAAAGTCATTGCCAACCTGGGTATTGCTTAACGATCCTTCCCGCTGAAAGTTTGCCATAGTTTACGCCTATCCTTTCTTCTTAATCACCCGCCCATTTTCTTCCATTCAACCTGCCTGCCCCGGTGCGACTTGTGGATATGTTCCTCTATCATGTAGTCGGTAACGATCTTTCCGCATTCACCACATTTGTATAAAGAGTAATCTGTTGGAACAACTTCTGCCAGGCTTTCGATGGCAGGTGCATTTCTAACTTTATCTTCCTCTATGTCTGGATTAGAAATATCTTCCTCCACAAGTTTTCCACTTCCCTCCCGTCCCTCGACAATCTTAATCTCATTCTCCGTTAGCTCATATAGACCGTAAACTAGCTGATCGATCTCAGCTTCAAGAGAGCTGGTATTCTCCACGGGGTTAGTATGTTTGGTGGAAAGTATTCGGTCAACGAGGTTAATAATTTTTGCTTGATTATTTATTCCTGAAATTGGTATTTCTGAAACATTCATTGGGGAAAAATTTATTCCACCGTCCATACTTAGACTACCATAACTCTCTCTTAGAAAAAATGTGATTAATCGTGAATTGAGAAGTCCAAGAAGAAATTTAGGAGAGACATCCTTTCGGAAATTTCTTAGAATTACAGTGGATTTCCCAGCAACCCATTCACCGTTATTATCTAAAAAAGATTCAAAGTATCTAATACCAGAAATAATTATCTTCTTATCTTTACTTTGAGAATATCTCCTGGGATAATTTTTCTCCATTTCTTTTTCTGAAATAACTGGTTTATTGTATTTAGTCTTAAGATAAGTTGTTAATTTCATCCCCCATAGAGATGCGTAAGAATCAATAGTTCCAGTGTTAATGAACTTGAGAAACTTATCTTTGACTTCTTCTTCTTCATGGATGTTTTCTGAAATTGAATATGCTTCTGAAACAGTAAAGGGTTCTTCGGCATCACATATCTTACTAAGTTTTTCACTTTTTTCCATAATTCTTAGTACTAACGGTAAATTTTTGGAAAGAAATATTCCCCACGGATCAAGGGTGCTAGGCAAATTCGGTGCTAATCGCAAATCGAAAATTATATTGTCTTTGTCAATAAAACTCGTAACCCGAAGATAGTCTTTCTTGGTTTTACTCATAAAAGCAACTACAGTAAAAACTCCTGTATCTTCAAACGCACGGAATTTTGAATAATCGACAATGTGGTAAAGTAATTCTTTAGAAAACCTACGCAATGCTTTCCCATACGAGATTGAGAGCCATTTATTCGGTGTAATTAAAGTGGCAACGCCACCTGGTTTGCATAAATTTATCGACTTTTCCCAAAATGGTACATATAAATCCCAATTCCCTCTTGTGGTTTCAAATAAGCCGGCAATTATTGCACGTTCATCTGGATTAGTTTTAACCATATTCTCGGAATCAACATACGGCGGATTTCCGAGGGTAATATCAAAACCGTTTTCTACCCCAAACATCCATTCGGGGTCGAAGAACTCTGCATGAGTATTCTGGTTATAGGGATCCCATCCTGCCAATTGTTGGGCAGTTTCATCTTCAAGTGCATGGTTTTTACTGAGCAAACTGGCGATATCCTGGCGCAGTTTTTTATCAAGATCACGGTATTTGCGTTTGGTGGCAGGAGTACGGGCTGAGAAAAGTTCGCGGCGTACGCGTTCCAATTCTTTTTCCTTGTCTTCAATTTCCAGGTTGCGTAACCCGATTGTGCTGGCTTTGATTTCTTTAATATTCAATTGGTCTTTTAGGGCTTCGAGTGTTTGCGTTTCAAATATCCATTCAACGTTGAGAGGGTTGAATGATGAATCATTTTGCAACGCGGCGTTTATTTCAGCGGCGGTTTGCTTGCCACTTTCCAGCCACTTGGCTTTAACAGCAGGGTTGTGTGATTTGGTGTATTGCTCAAAGGAAGCAATAAGCAATTTGAAAAGGGCTTCAATTTCAGGACTGCGTGAAATGGGTTTATCATCCGAAGATTTTTTGCCAGGCCGGTTTATCCCGATCAATGTATTGCCAGCGACGAATTTTGTTTCAAGGTTAGGTAGAGGGCGAATGCCTAGATTCCCCTTACTGGGGTCGGTTTTCTGCTCAACAACCAAAGAAATAAAGAAACGGAGTTTGGCAATCTGCACGGCGATCGGTTGAATATCCACACCATAGATACAGTTTTCGATCAAATAAAGCTTACGCCCATAGTCATCGAAATTCTGTTGGAAAATTTCATCAACAGATTCGAGCGCCGCTTCGCGTACAACTGCATCAATAATCTCAGACGCTTTGGCAACTTGGCGCTCCTTCCAATATTTATTTTGAGGGTCAAGCTTGTTTAGGATGAAAACCAATTTATGGAGGATGCCCATCGGGAACGCGCCGGAGCCGCAGGCTGGGTCGAGTACTTTAATTGAGTCAATCGCTGTGATCAAGCGTTGCTCTTCGATTTTCAAGAATTGATGTGGCTCATTATTATAGGCCAGCAAATGGTGCAAGCGTGCCTGGGTGTCTTCGACGTCTTCCAATTTGCTCTCCAGGTATGCAATCAATGATTCATCCACCATGTAATTAACGATCTCGCGGGGGGTGTAAAATGAGCCAGTCTGCTTACGGGCGGTAGTTCCCGTTTCCGGGTTGTAAGCGGCTAGTAAGTTTTCAAAAACTTTACCGAGCAGTTCCGGGTCGAGAGCAATTTCCTCTTCAATCGGGGTATTTTCTTCAACAGTGAACTTATAGCTTTCAAAAATGGGGATCAGCCCGCGTACTTTTTCCCTGCTCCGGCGATCATCCCCGTATGCTTTGCTTAGGTCCACCGTGCGTTCCTTGCCGAAAAAGAGCTCATCCGTAAGGATTGGCTGGTTCTTAGGAGTGTCCGAAAAGCCATCAATATAGATTTTTTCTTCTGGTTTGTCTAGGCATTCAAACAAACCACCGTTCAAGAATGGGATTCCAGCAAAAAGACGGAGAGCCGCCTCTTTTGATAACTTGAAATAATTTTCATAACGATATACGGTGGATATGCCGAGATGCTGGTCCAGCCCATCCGGGTTCATATTCCTGCCTCGGAATTTCCGCTCCCCCATTTCGGTATTTAACGTGGCGAAGAATAGATTTTGTAAGATGGCCTTATAGTAGTCACTCTTCTTGGGATCGTTATATTGGAGAATATCCTTCAATTTATGTTCATCGAATAAGATATTCGGAACCAGACCCTTTTCCTTGATGAACCAGACAAAAATCAACCTGGTGATCAGGCGGATCACGCTCATCTCGGTTTCGGCATCCTTGGGGAATTTCGCGGTACCGCTCGCCCAGAAGTACCAGTCTGCCACCTCACTGTAAAACTTCTTGTTCAATTCGGAGGTATCCAGCGTCTTTTCCCAGGCGCGTTGTAGCTCAACGAAATTGCTGAATGGATAGGTATCTGCTAAACGCCCCACGGAAAGATCATGCAAGATCTCAATATGCGCCCGGTGCGGGTTGAGGGTGGAGATACCCTTGATCAGGGTCACTTTTTCCAATACATCTTTGCTGGCATCGCGTTTGTTCAACCGGCGGGTGATGATTGCCAGCGTCAACGACTTGTCATAAAGGAACAATACCATTACAGGCATGGGGAAAAGTTTATTGATCTCACGCGTGGCCGTGGCCAGCTGGGTGCGTGTATATGTATTACCGTTTAATTCCACCGCAAAGAACAGATATGAATTGATGACCGTACCATCCACTTTATGATTTGAAAAGAGGCTTGCCTGTCCCTGTACGGCCCCCCGGATTTCTTCATCCGTGACCTGGAATAAGAAATCCACTGATCGCCATTCGTTTAATAGGGCCTTGGCTGGATTCAATATTTCATGCGGATCAAATACCGACTGGAATTGCGCAGCTGTGTTTGGCGTGATGGGCAGACGCTTATCGCTGCGATAGCCCATGGTTTCGAGCAGGGCAATAGCCGCCTTCCCAAGTGGCTGCTTCTCAAAGGCTTTCAGGGAGGCTTGAATGGTTTGTTTTAGTTCTGTGTTTGCCATATGCCCTACCGGATGATCAACCAGGTGATTAGTTCAAAATCACTGCTCTCGGTTACTTGCTGGGTGCTTTCCGGCAGGACCGAATTTCGGTCAGTCAGCAGGTTCCCCACTACGCGTTTCCGGAAGTTCCCTTCGATGGCTTTAACTGCCTTGGCCAGCAGGTCATTATAAAAACTCATATCTGTGCCATTCTTGGTCTGTTCGTCAAATAGCCGGCACAGGTTCTCATACGCGCTGGTCTTGCCTGAGCACAGATCGCGCATGATCTCCAGGATTTGTTTGGGATGGGTGAAGTTAAAGCGAGCCGCGCCATCGTTCTGGATATACAGCAGGAAATACGGCTGCAGCGGGTTGACCGCGTCGCTGGTGGCGTCACCGGTCTGTTTCAGGCAGTACACCACACCAGGCCGGATGATCGGATGCTCCGGATCGGGTGGTACTACAGTGTAAAGGCCCAATGGGGAATCTTGCAGTAATTTACGGTTGGCTTCAATGTAGCGGTTTAGGTCCGCCCGGAAATCATCCAGGGTGAAATCGGTCAGGGCGACTGTCTCAGTAAAGTCCTCCAGGTCGAGCACTTCGTCGCGCAGGCGCTTCAACTGCCGGTCACGATACTTCAGGTCGTCTTCGATCAAATCTTCGATCTCTTCGGTGTTCAGCAAATTGTCATCCGTGGTGGCCGAAAGGTCGACCAAAGCCATACGGGCTTCCACGCGGGCTTTGAGGGTGATGTACTTATCCAAATCCGACGTCGGCCAGAAATTAACCAATTGGACAGTTGGATTGATGCTGCCGATGCGGTCTATTCGCCCGAAACGCTGAATGACACGCACCGGGTTCCAATGGATATCGTAGTTCACCAGGTAGTCGCAATCCTGCAAGTTCTGACCTTCCGAAATGCAGTCGGTCGCAATCAGCAAATCAATCTCGCCTTCCTGTGACATGGATTTCATCTTAGCGCGCTGCTTTGAAACCGGTGAGAAATTTGTCAAGATCTGATTGAAATCCGTTTTACCAAAAGTAGTCTTATTCTCAACAGACCCACCGGAAACCAGAGCAAGATTTATCCCGAGTTCTTTATGCGCCCAATCTTTCAAGGCATCATAAAGATAAGAAGCAGTATCGGCAAAGGCAGTGAAGACAAGCACCTTGCGGTTGGGTCGGCCAAGTTTGTCTGTGGTGGGGTGCCGGACTTTCGACTCAATTAATCCTTTCAAATCCGCCAATTTGGCGTCTCTTTCCTGAGTAACTTCGCGAGCGACCAATTCCAATAGATGTATTTGATCCCTATCCCTCTTTAAATCCTTGATCCAACCATCTGGTCCTTCCAGGCAAAGATGAGCCATTTTGAATCCGACTTTACCGACTTCCAGGGCCTGTTGCAATTCCTCGTCGTCCACATCCTGTATGGTCAATTCATCAAAATCAAGATCAGGATTATCGGCCTGAAATTGCTGGAAGCGATTGATCCTTCTCAAGAGAACATCGATCTTATCAACAGTACGAATCAGAGTCAGATCGAACGCGTGTACCGAACTCTCCAGTCGCTTCAAGAAATTAACCTTCATCATACCGATCAGGTAATTTTCGCGCTTTGCCTGGGAGAAGCCCACCACCCGTTCCTTTTCATATAGGGCTTTGAATTCATCTTTGACATACCTGGAGGGGTTGAATAACGAAAGTTCATATTTATCAATCTCGTCGTTCAGCCGGTCATATGACATAAACTCACCCTTCAGATCTATTTCCGGGTACAACGAGTTTGGCTTGCAACGGATCGGGAAGCCGCCCAATTCTGCAATGGAATCCTTATAATATCGCTGGATATGTTTGCGGGAGCGGGCAATCGTAAGCGCATCCAATAACTTGAAGAAAGAGGAACTAAGTTTATCCAGCAAATCGCTGGTCTTACGGTCGCCGCTCTGTTTTGCCCAATCATTGAAATTCAATTGAGCAACCCGCATGGTTTCATGGATACTGGCAATCCCGAGTGAAGCCAGGAAAGCTGTATCTTCGTTCTCAGTAATGAAATAGAATTGATTACGCAGGTCACGCAGGTTATTGTTGACCGGCGTGGCCGTGAGCATCAAGACCTTGGTTTTGATGCCCGCCTTGATAATATCGTCCATCAGACGTTGGTAACGGCTCTTACGATAATTCCCTTCCGCATCCAGCTTCCCGGGGGTGTCATTGCGAAAATTATGGCTTTCATCTATCACGACCAGGTCATAATTGCCCCAATTGAGATTGGCGAGATCAATATCACCTGACTTTCCTCCCTCCCGACTCAAATCGGTATGGCTAAGCACAGTGTAATTGAAGCGGTCATGAAGAAAGATATTCAAGTCCGTATTATTTTGCGCCTGGTACATGATCCAGTTCTCACGCAATTTCTTCGGGCAGAGAACCAATACACGCTGGTTCTTTAACTCGAAATACTTGATGACGGCCAATGCTTCAAACGTTTTGCCCAGCCCAACGCTATCCGCCAGGATGCAGCCATTGTAATTCTGGAGCTTGGTAATCGCCCCCTTGGCGCCATCCTTCTGGAACTCAAATAGATAATTCCAGATCTCGGTATCCACGATCTGTTTCTGGATGTCGGCAATACCGCCTTGGGCCTGATCTTCCAGGAATTTTTCAAAGATGTGGAATAGAGTTTTGAAATATATGAACTCAGGCGTGTTATCCTGATACAACTGGGCCAGATAATCCAGCACATCTTTCTTTACATCTTCAACCAACTCATCATCTGTCCAAAGCATGTCAAACCAATTCTTTAAATCAGTACGATCGCGGCTGCTATCCACAATTAGATTTAATTCAATATTGCTGGTGTTCTCTGCTTCGCCCAGCCCGCTAACCGTGAAGTTGGAACTTCCCATAATGGCATCTTCCACACCCCCATTGGCGATGTGATACATCTTGCCATGTAAAAGATTTGCCTTGCGAATGGATTTAATTTCTACTTTATTTTCAATCCATTTCGCGCACTCCCTAGCTGCCTTGCTTTGCGCTAGGCGATTGGTGAGCATTAGTCCCTCATCTTCAATTTTATAGGCTTTTTTATCCGTCTTATTAGGATCAAGAGATTTCACGAAGCGTGGTTCACCAAACAGAAAGCGCAAGCTTTCAATACCGTCCAGCTCATCTTTCAATGCTTCATAAGCATAAATTGTGAAATAGGCGGAAACAATGGAGAGCTTCGAACCTTTCTGAATCTTCTCACATAAAAACTCTGCGACCGTTCCCCGCTGAAAATTGTCGCGAATGCCCGATCTAAGCATTTTTTCTATGTTCGGTTTCAAAGGTAAGCCCCTTCTCATCTGAATTCAATGGACTTATTCAAGCATACAGGAAAAGTTCCATCCGCGCAAGACCTCCATATAACTTCGCCTCAGATATTTACTTTATGTTTTTTTCTTCCCATCCCTGCTATAATAACTTTGCCCCTTGCTTCCTCCTTTTTCTCCATAGAAAGTATTTCTGGTGCGGCAACACCTTAAAATGAAGCAAGGGGCGCTTTCTTATTAATACCCATCGTGAGAGAATGGTAAGGATGGTTGAGGGGATAGATGGAGAGAGACTGGTTGACAAAAACACAATCAAAAAGGCTGGCTAATCGCCAGTCTTTTTATCTTCGTGGTTATTTTCTGGTGAAGGAGGAATCAAAGGATATATAATCGGAGTTGTATCAACAGATTGAGATATTGGCAAATTTAATCGTGTAGATGTTAGGAATTTCCATTGTCTGGCATTCCAAATAAGCTCTGCCCTCGCCCGAAGAGCCGCCTCTTTTGAGAATATTGTATCGACTGACGGGTTAGGATTATTGATGGCACTTATCATAAGCTTCTCTTACCTCCTTGAGATCCGGTAAGGTTCTCTTCCTGGCTTCTGAACTGACACTTTCTAGTGCTACTAGTAACGAATCCGGACAATCCCAAATCTTGTCCTTTTCAACAATTGCTATATCAGTAACACTTCCAACACCTGGCGCCACTTCTGCGGCTTTTTTGGCATCATATACGCTATAAAGTGTCTCTGCCAATCCTTTGTGAGAAGTCTGACCAATCAGCGACAAATATATAATCGCGTGTAAACCCCCCGATCCCACTGCGGCATGACCTAATTTGTCTAACGCGTATTCCGTGCCCGGATTGCTAACTTGATAAATATGAGCGCCGGTATCATCAATTCCAGCAATTAATAATTCCAAATCTAATACATATTGACTAGCAAAAGATGTGATTTGACTAAATGTATTTTGCTGAGGCTGTAAGTAACCAGCTAGCGATGCCCCTTTATTCCTGAAATCTAAAAAATCTTTGCCAAATGCGGGAATCACTACGGTTTCTTCTACCTTTTGGTTTCGGGCAAAAATATATATTTCTTTAATAATTTTTGCTGCTTCTGCTACCGGAAACTCATCTCGTTGTCCTAGTTGTGTTCGGGATAAACCTAATATTTCGGATGAGTAGGCCGTATTTCCCGCCGCCAAAGCAACACAAGACTTACCCAATACCTCAATTTTTCTTTCATCGGTTTCAAATTCAACATTTAACGACGATGTAAACATCCTATCGGCAGCAACGACAATGTATTTTCCATTTTCACATATAGCTGCAATACATACAGTCATAAAATCCTCCCTTACCGTTGAGGTGCTTCTTTTTTTGATTTTTCTTTTTCTTTAAGCATCGGCTTTGTCTTTTGCAATGCGCCCAATACCTCAGCAAACGGAGCGTCCCACAAACTAATGAGCTTCTCTGCTCCGCTGGGCCTTACTTTCTTCATGTGTTTCTGGTCTTATGTGTCCATAAATTTAAGGTAAATCACCCGTTCGTCCTCTTGTTATGGCCGAACAAGTGAGCTATAATTTTAACCACGAATAGAGACTACAAAGTCTCTTTTCAAATAAAGGCAGGGAGGCGTGCCGGAACAGGTAGATCGGCTTTGTCTCAAAAACAACTGTGGGTGTGCTAGCACCCTCGCGAGTTCGAATCTCGCCGCCTCCGCTGCCCTAGGGAAATTCGTTTTGTGGTATACCAAAAATAGAATAGACTGTCTATGGAACTCATTCCCATTGTACAACCAATTTGTATACCGTGTCAACAGATTGGTGTATCTCCTTATTTGTTTGTAAGGTTCTAATTTAAGAGTGCGCGTTCTTAAATTATCATATTATGGTTTGAAGCACCCTAAAAGGGCATTTTTAACCATAGGTCTGCCAATGGGATAACTCCCAATCAAAATGGTCAATTGCATGTAAATGCATTTAATGACATTAATAGTTTAGAGCTTCCATAAAGCTCTCTCTTTTATTTGGTCATCTTGTTGCAAATTAATTCCGCTAAAGCGTATTCTAATTCTATCCTTATGGTAATGAGGGTGTCATAAGAACTCATACCCCCGTATACACTTTCCCCAGCATTTCCACGCCTGAAGCGAGTCTACCGCTATATAAGTTTGCCTGAAATGAGTAGCTATTCGTTGGTATTAATCATGTAAGAAGAAGTGATGCATGACATTTGCGCAGGCAGGTCCACTCGATCTGTTGAATAGGTAAGAGAGGATCTGGGGCAATTGGTCAGATAAGTAGCAGGATTGTGAAGAAGGTTCTATGCTATGGATGTTTCATTTTTTGCCAAATTGGTACTAAATAGTATAAAAAAGTACAACTTTCCTATTAGGAACTAGTTTATCTTTTATATCTAGTATATCCAGTATACATCTTCCCTCTCTATCTCAAATTGTGAATATTGCCCACTGCTTCTATATTATTTAATCCCCAAAAATCCCTGCGGGAGTTGCAAGACCTATAAGTGAGGGAGTGAAAAGTCGAAAAGTGAACATGGGGGGTGTCAAAACTGAATAGCCGTTCTGGAATGCTCTGTCAGTGTATTCCCCTGGTCATCATCCAGAAGGCAGCGTGCCTTGCATCTCCAAGTGTAGAAGTGTAGATGTGCAGAAGGCACGCCATCTTATCAACCCACCAGAAATGGTGGGATTTTTGTTTTAAGGAGGCACTATGAATAACGAGGTTCCTGTTCGGGCGATATGCCAAGCTTGCGGGGGAGCAGGCGTTCTCAATACTGGCAAGATCTTCACACTTGGGGGCAGAGATCATCCTTTGCTCAAGAAGTGTGAGGCTTGCGACGGCAAAGGCACTCTGCTGTCATGGGTGGATGTGCATCAATTTGCTCAGATGCTCAACGCAATAGTGGTTGAAGAACAAGCCCAATAATGGATCGTAAAGATCTAACAGGCCAATCTCAGATACCACGAGGTTGGCCTGTTTCGTTTTCAGAAAGGAGTTTTTTATGGCAAGTAGTACCAGGTACAGAAATATCTATGTAGAGTCCCCTGCGTCGTTCAACGCTCGCTACATTACGCCTTCTGGTTTTGTCTGCCAGCTGACGCTGCGCGGCGAGAACGAGCTCGAACTGCTCGAAAAGGCTAACGCCACCCTATCTCTGCTGCTCGAACAGGGTAATTCCCCGCTTGAGAATAGTACCAATAACCATCATGCCAGTCAGGATATCAAGGTTTGTCTTTTCCACCACGCTGAAATGCGAAGGAGAGAAAAGGATGGACGGTATTGGTACAGCCATCAATTGGAAGATGGTTCATGGTGTTGGGGCAGGCAACAATCAAAAGAGGAGGTAATGCCATGACTAGAGGATGGAGTAGTGACTGGTATGCTGACCGATTTTCGGGTGACGACCAGTTTTCAGGTAATGGCAGAGGCAACTCGCCTTGCATGCATAGGCATGTGGTTGCAGTAACCACAGGCGGTAGACGTTTTAGTCAGGGGGAAGTTAATGACAACATCAGAGTTCGTTTGCAATGTCTTGACTGTCTTGAATATGTATCCGAAGCAGAAGTGCGGGGAGCATGGCAAGGGAGAAGTGATGATTATCCAACTGGAGGCGATGATGATAACTTCTAACAGCACTGTAGTCTTGCTTGATCGTAATCTTTCAGTCTCGCAGGTAAATGTCAGTGATGAGGTCAAGAAGATTCTGACAAGTGTTATTCGTCAGGCCATCATCACGATATACCATGATTATTATTTTCGAGTTGACTTTGGACCGGGGGTAAGGCCGCAGTATCACATCGTCTCGCATGATCTCTATTGCACCTGTGCCCTGGAGACAGATTGTGCAGCGGTGATTGCAGTAAAAATGTACCTGAGAGAAGGAAAGGAACCTGCCAAGACGCCTCGCCCAGGCTATTTCCTGACCGTCCCGCATGTCTGCCCCATCTGTGGTTCTCGTGCCTACTATCAACCAAAACTTTCGAGCAAGAACCGTGGGATAGGTTGGGAATGCCATAGTTTTGGGAAGAAGCATTACTGGGAAAACGAATTGGCAGCACTTCAAGCCGCCTATGCAGCCAAGTGGAAAAGACTGGAAATTGATCCCTCAGCTTTCAAGGAACTCTCTATCTTCAGCTTCAAAGATGGATATGACCCGGAACGAGATTAGTTTCCTCTTGTTCAGGCTGCATTTTAGCTAATCCCCAATACTGACAACCGAATAACGGTTTCTCAATCACCGGGCATAGATAGCCATCCTATTCGGAATGGGTATCTATGCCCGGATTTTGTTTATAGAAAGGATAAAGTCTCATGGATATACAACTCAATTTCCCACCATCCTATAAGCCCACCAAGCTGAAAACGCTACCTCTGCGGGATCAGCCTGCCTTCCGTGTGGCATCCAATGCTAATGGCTGTAATTTGTCAGAACTATTGGCAGCCGTGGTAGGAGGGTCTCAACAGATCGAAATTGCAGAAGGTCTGCTCTCCCATTTTGGGGGAGATATCCAACGGATCTATAAGGCTAATGTGGCCGAGATCGCCCAGGTGCATGGCATCGGGCAGCAAACGGCGGTACGTCTCAAGGCTGCCCTGACGTTAGCAATCAGGCTGCATGAGCCAATTGGAGAACGTCCTGTGATCAACAGTCCTGCAGATGCAGCGGTGTTAGTGCAATATGAGATGAGTTTGCTGGAACAGGAATATCTCAAGGTCTTGCTCCTGGACACTCGCAATCGTGTATTGGACATTGTTGAGGTCTATCACGGTTCGGTGAATTCATCCCAGATACGTGTGGCAGAGGTAATTCGTCCTGCCATCCAGCGCAATGCCCCGGCAATCATTGTCTGCCACAACCATCCTAGCCAGGATCCAACCCCAAGTCCTGATGATGTAGCAGTCACACGTGCGATTATCTCTGCAGGCAAGCTCCTGGATATTGATTGCTTAGATCACTTAATTATTGGCGGCAGCAGATGGGTAAGTCTCAAAGAGCGGGGTCTTGGATTTAATTAATCTTGAAAGGTCACAACTTTCACAATTTCTGGAGGAAAACATGTACACAATGAACGTATCTACTCGATCTATTGAAACAAGGGTTGTGGGGGTTACCTATGAAAACCGTCAGGCTGTGGTTGCCCTGCTCGCGGAGGGAGAAAGACTTTCGCTTGTTCGTGACCCATGTAATCCGTGGGATTCCAATGCGGTTAAGGTCGTCCGATGGGATGGTCAGCAAGTAGGTTTCCTGGAAAGGGGGCTGGCCGCGATAATGGCATCTAAAATGGATAAGTTTGGAGGGACCTTTATCGCCACTGTGAAAAGTATTACGGGGGGATATTATCCGGGTTCAAGTCTCGGAGTCGTGATCAGGTTTTATATGCCTGAATAACGACAACAACAACAATAATAACAAGACTCAAATATAGGAAAGAGTTCTTAGCATCCTTAAATATACTATTTCCTATTAGGAAAATTTACTATAGATAATATTCCCATTAATAATATTGACTATAGGTAATGATTGTTGTTGTTGTCACTGTATAACCAGGGCCACTCAAACATGAGTGGCCCTGGAATATTTCTATTAATAAAGGAGATAATTAATGGTTACCATAAGCAACACCTACCTTCCCAGTCTTAAGCGTTGGACAGAATTGACTCTGGAAGAGCAGGAGAAAGCTCGCAGACTGCGTATGGAAAAGCTGGATAATGCTGCCAGGAAACTCTCTGCAGGTATCGAAGATCTGGTGGCTTCCGACCGTTGGAAGGATTATCTGGCCTTCCAGGGCCGGTTCCATCACTATTCCTTCTCCAATACTCTACTGATCATGCTGCAAAGACCCAACGTCACGCAGGTGGCTAGCTATAATACCTGGCAGAGAATGAACCGCTATGTGATGAAGGGTGAAGGCGGGATTAGTATCTTTGTGCCCATCTTGGTGAAAGGCAAGGCTTCCAAGGAAGTGCAGATCTTCGAACCGGAAGTGCAAGGTTTCGATGAGAAGGAATTGCCTGGAGAAGAAGTAGACATAGAACATCTAGTCGGTTTCAAGATCGGGTATGTGTTCGATGTGAGTCAGACAGACGGAGAGCCCATTCCACCAGATCCGGTTTCACTTCTGCAGGGTAATGATGAAGGGCTGTTTGAGGCTTTGAAAGTCTTTGCAGAAGATGAGTTGAAAATGGAAGTCCAGGAAGCAGGAAAGGATGTCTTACCAGGCAAAGTGAATGGTGATTGCCAGTATCTGGCAGATGGGCTTCCATCTATCATCAGGATCAAAGGAAGTAATCCGTCGCTCATGAAAGCCAAGACCATGATACATGAATTGGGACATGCCCTCTTACATGGGGAAATGGAATACAAGCAGCATACCAGCCGATCCCTCCAGGAACTTGAGGCTGAGTCGGTGGCATTCACAGTACTGCATGCTTTCGGAGTGGATAGCGGGGAATATAGTTTCGGCTATCTGGCAGGTTGGGGGAATGGAGAAGACGCAGTCAAAGCCATCCAGTCCAGCGGAGAGCGCATCCGTAAGGCAGCGCACCGAATCATCGCCTGGCTGGAAGAGCGGGAGGATGCATTCTATCCGAATAAAGGATATGCAGAGGCAGTTTAGAACAAGCCTTATCCTGGTCTGTAATCTCAAACAATGCCGGGCAGGTCCAGCAGAACTTGCCCGGCACTTTGGTTTTAATTTGTGGAATGGATTCCTGAACTATTTTAGGTTGCTATTTTCATCTATAAAAGGACTGTCAGTTTCTTGTTTTTTAGCTACAATTATGATTGATATTTCAGTAGATGCTATTTTCATCAATGATCAGAAAGGCGTCCCATGACAAAATATGAAAAGGTGATTCTTGATTATGAAATACCACTTACTTCTAATAAGATAGGGAGTATTTTTGATCAGTACAATGGGAATTGGGTGATAGCATTTTATGAAAATCCAGATGAAGAATCCATTAAACAGAGTAATTGGGACTATGAATTTGATTATGATGAATTACATGTAATACAACATGTATTCTATATAGAAGATTTAACTAAACCAGATCAAAAAATAGATTATGGGGATATAGAAATTGAAAAAGGAATTCCAGGAGCTCCTATTCCAGTGCAACTCAAGATCGTATCGCATCAAAAGAAACTCAATATTTGGTGGAGGAAATTTGCAGAAATAATCTTTCAAAAATCGAAAGAGGCACTTGTATCTTTTATTCCTCCAGCTTCCTTTTTTGAAAACATACCCGATGAAAAACTTGAAATGGATCAATCTCGTAAAAGTGCAATTCTTCCATGGAAACAAATAGAGGATAAAAGGTCGAACAGGAAGATTCTTGAGTTATGGTGGAATGGATATACAAATAGCGAGATCGCACGAAAAGTGGAACTTAAACCTCGGACCGTTACCAACATTCTGTCACGGCTTCGTATGGAGTATAAAGAAGCCATAGTTCCAACAAAAAATCAGATTATTATAAAACTAAGAGAGAAAAAGGAATCTAAGGTGACGTGATATGTCGTGATGTGGTGTGATATAGACCACGTGATATTCAGTAGTTTATGATAAATAGTAGAGGTAGAAATTACCTCTACTATTTATTTTTTATTTTGGAGGTAAATATGAATACTTTAAATCTTCTCAACGCCAAGGACGTTGCTCAGGTCTTGAAGATCAGCAAGCCCTTGGCATACCGGCTCATAGCCGAAGGACAGCTCCCGGCTGTCAAGTTTCGCCGTACGGTCAGAGTTCGTCAAGATGATTTGGAGGCCTTTATTCAAAAGAATGTTACGACAAATCAAGGAGGAATGAAATGAATTGCAGTCAGAGAGAACTTCTATTGGTTTCTTGTATTCGATTTGGTAATTGGCAGATAAAAAACTTGCCTACCGTTGGCGCAGTAAGCAAGTCCATTCAGGTTACCCCATTAGGTTCAGGAGATCACCATGTCTGAGTATACTATATTTCCAGAAAGTCATTCAGTATTGTCGAGCAATCCCAATAGCATTCAATTTCGAACATTTGAAGATCTTGATGACAAGTTAATGCCAATGGAATGGATTTGGCCGAATTGGCTACCCAGGGGCTTCTTGACTATCCTTGCAGGAGAAAGTGGTGCAGGTAAAAGTGCTTTAGCACTTCGCCTCATCATGAGTATAACGAACGGAAAATTGTGGCCTGATGGGACTTTTCCACAAGAAAATGGTTTGGCTGTCTGGTGTGAAACAGAAGCGTCACAATCCCTTAATTTGGAGCGAGCAAAGAAATGGGGATTGGATATGAAGAAAATTATTCTCCCTTTGGATGATGCGACAGAGGATATTTCGCTTGATAATGAGATACATAGAAATCTTATGGTGAGTGCAGCTTCCTTGCCCGGAGTTATGCTATTGGTTGTGGATAGTCTAAGCGGTTCAAGTCGAAAAGATGAAAATACAACTAAGATGCTTGGTCCTATCAAATTTCTGGCTCAATTGGCACGCGACAAGAACATAGCCGTATTATTGATTCATCATCTTAGGAAGAAGGGGGAAAAGGATACGAATTCAGTAGATTTGGAACGTCTTCGAGGTTCATCGTCCATTGTTCAAACTGCTCGTGTCGTTTGGGCGATGGATAATCCTAATAACTCCACAGGCTATAAAAGGCTGAGGGGTATAAAGAGTAATCTCGGGAAGCTGGCACCAGCCATAGGCTACATAATTGATGATTTAGGCATCAGTTTCGGTTCCTTGCCCATTACAGAACAATCAGAAAAAACATCGGCTAAAGAGGATGCTCATATATTCTTGAGAAGAATGCTTGAATCTGGTCCACGTGATGCACAGGAAATATTGGCTGAGGCTAAGCAGAATGGTATTGCAGAGAGAACACTAAATGCAGCAAAGTCTGAATTAGGCATTCGTAGTGAGAGAGAGGGTGGGCCTAATGGCAAGTGGGTTTGGCATCTGGAGTAAGATCGTCACTTGCTATATTTCATGTATTCTTTGCAACCTTACAACCTTAAACTTATATAAGTAATAAAGATTGCAAAGATTGCAAAGGATACAAGATTGTGGAAAAGGAGATTGCTCATGATCAGATTTCGTCAATTATCTATTGTCTCCAACTGGAGATATAGGGTATTAAAGATAAAATATTTCCTATTAGGAAAATTGGAGTGGATGCATGGAGCTGTAATATGCTGAAAACAGGCGATGAATTAGGGTTGCTTATCGTGAGAGAGTTCGCAGACATCAAGAAAAGCAAGCTGCGAAGAAACTTAATCAGAAAGAATCGTGCAATTCATAATCACGTCCCGGTTGCCGGACGTGAAAATAAGGAGAACATTATGAAGACTTTTCGAACAGTGAAACATGGCGAATATAAATTTGGCGAACATCAGACAAAAAAAAAGAAAGGAGGCCAAAATGGCTAAGAAGCGAAGAGGAAATTTAGAAGGTTCAATTCAAGAACGCCCGAATGGTAGGTGGCGTGTGCAAGTTAGCATTCAAGGCAAGCGTTTGAGTTTTAGTGCAAAAACTCGTTCAGAGTGCCAGCAATGGCTGAAGAATACTCAAAAGCAGATAGATGCAGGTCTGACTTTTGCAGGAGCCCAACAAACCTTCCTTGAATATCTCGAAGGATGGCTTGTTAGTATAAAATCTACGATCAGACCTCATACCTGGTTACAATATCGAAGTGGTGTACATATTCATATAGCGCCAGTGCTGGGGAATATCACACTAAAGGATTTACAAGCAGACAGGATACAGCAATTTTACGAGTTCAAGCTGAAATCGGGAACAGGTAAAAGAACTATAGAAATCCTGCATTCAATTCTGCATAAGGCGCTCAAACAGGCAGTAAAGATGGGTATCATAGGTCGTAACCCAACTGATGCAACCACCCCACCTCGACCTACCGAGAAGGAGATGAAATTTCTGGATGAAAGCCAGGTAAGTCAATTACTATTGGCCGCAAAAGGTGATCGTAATGAGGCGCTCTATTATCTTGCCATTGCCACTGGCTTACGTCAATCTGAGTTGCTTGGGTTGCAGTGGAGTGATCTGGATTGGCAGAAACAGACATTGACAGTCCAACGTCAGGCCAAGCGAGAAGGCAGGAATGAAGGTTACTTTGCTCCTCTAAAAACTCGGGCAAGTCGTAGGACGTTGGTGCTTGGGAAGAAAATGATTGAACGGCTTAGAGAGCATTATGATCGCCAACTTTTTGAGATACGATTAGAGAAAAATTGGAAGAACCTGGATTTGATTTTTCCATCCACAACAGGTACGCCTCTGAATCAACCAAATTTATATCGTAATTTCTTGGTTTTGGTTGAGCGTGCCGGATTACCCCGGATCCGATTTCATGACTTGAGGCATGCCGCAGCATCCTTGATGCTCAATCATGGAGTGCCTGTGATCGTTGTATCGAGAAGGCTTGGTCATTCCAAGGTCAGCATTACCCTTGATATTTATGGACACATGTTCCCCGAAATGCAGAATGAGGCGGCTGAAATGATTGACGATCTTATTACACCTGTCGAAGTGGAAATTCCTAAGAATAACGTGAAAGAATCTTTAGCAGCCTATGGGTAATTTACAATTGCACCAGATCTGCACCAGATTATGATTGGAATCTATAAGGGTTGTTGTTTATCCCCAATATGAAGGGGCCTCACAGTCGAGAGGCCCCACATTTTGGGGTGCCTGATGGGGGTCGAACCCACAACAGCCTGATCCACAGTCAGGTACTCTGCCATTGAGCTACAGGCACCACGAGCGGGGGCGATTATACCACCAGCGTTAATGCCTTTCAAGGATGCGTGTGACTGCCTTCATGAGAGCCGCCCGTTCGATTCCTTTCTGGGTGCCGCTGGCTAGGTCCTTTAGGGTGATGCGGCCTTGGGCCACCTCGTCCGGGCCAAGCACCAGCACGGCTTTCATGCCCATTCGGTCGGCAAACTTGAATTGTTTGGGCAGTTTGGCCGCTTCGGGGTAGCATGTCACGTTAATGCCTGACTGGCGCAGTTGCACGGCCAGTTTGAGCGACTCGGGCTGCAATTCCTGGGAGAAGATCGTGACCAACACGGCCGCCGGAGTGATGGCAAGCTTCGGAATCAGCCCCAGCTCATGTAGGACCAGACTGATGACCACATCCCCCATCGCAAAGCCCACCCCGGAGAGCGGCTCGCCGCCTACATCCCGCAGCAGGTTGTCGTAACGCCCGCCGCCCAGGATGGCACGCCGCAGGCTGCCGCTCACGTCGAAGGCTTCGAAGACCGTCCCGGTGTAATAGAGCAGTCCGCGCATGATGTTCGGGTCAAATTCAACATATTCAGTTGCTCCCAGCGCATCCAATGCCGCGAACAGCCGCACCAGTTCCTCGGAGTGCCGCCAGGCTTTACTGTCCGCCAGCAGGCTTTTCAGTCCTTCCAACTTCTCCGCACTCAACCCGATCTCGAGCGCATAAGCCTCCCAGGCATCCGGCTCCATCTTTTCGCGCCTGTCCACCAGTACAGAGACCCCGGGCTTCTTTTCATCCGGAATTTCCAGCCGCTCAAATTCGGCATCCATGAAGCGCCGGTTGTTAACGTAGATACGCGCCTGGCTGGGCGTCAAGCCAACTGCTTTGAGAAAACCGGCCGCAATAGCCACCAGTTCAGCGTCCGCTTCGGGGGAATTGACTCCCAGCATGTCAATGTTCCATTGGAAAAATTCGCGTGAACGACCCTTCTGCATCTTCTCATAGCGCCAGAAAGGACCGAACGACCACCAGCGTGCCGGGAAGGCCAGTTCCCCCTGTTTCTGGGCGATCATGCGCGCAAGCGAGGGGGTCAGTTCGGGCCGCAAGGTAATTTCCTCCCCGCCCCGGTCGGTGAAAACATAAGACTGCTTTTTGACCAGTTCTTCGCCCGATTTAGCCGCGTACAAGTCGAGAGATTCAAGGATGGGCGCTTCCCATTCCTGGTAGCCGAAAGATTCCGAGACGCGCCGGACAGTGCCATAGAACCAGGTACGCACAGCCATCTGTTCCGGGTAGAAATCGCGGGTTCCTTTGACAGGAGGGATGATGTTTTTCATGTTCGCTCCGCTTTTGGTAATATTTCCAAGTCATTTTAGCATATTTCGCCCGCGCGAAGTCCACCTGATCTTTGGGTTATTCGAAATTCCCGTGGTGGAATAGAAGATATTCCCTTTTTCTGGTGATTCCTCAGGAGCTTAAACTTTTAGGAAATCGCCTGGTTGGGGCTGCGTGGATCAGTCTTTCTCACGTCCAATTGTTCCCAAATGGTAAAAATATATGGGATTTCAGAAGAATAATTACCCTGTTAATACCATGTTGTATACTTTACAATAAAGTGTATAATCCTGATATTACGAATGGAAAATCGCGCATTGTATATCATTAACCGGCTCTGATGCTATGATTATCACATGATCGTTTCTGAAGGAGGAAAATTCCATGGCACATAAACATCCCAACGTTCGCTCCAAACCCTATTCGATATTCATCTCTTTGGTAATTTCCGCCTTGCTTCTCGCTAGTTGCGGGTTGCTGTCTTCGCCCGCCGCCACGCCCGTTCCTCCCAGCCCAACGCCGCAGGTCGGAGCTGCCACACAAGCCCCCGTCGTTGCCAGCAGCCCAACACCCCTCGATACGCCTCAGCCGCCCACAGATACACCTCAGGTGGTATTGGATACACCCACTTCCCTGCCCAGCCCCACGCCTTTGATGGTGCAGTCGAATGTGGCGACAGCCCTGCCCGTTTCCACACCACAACTCACAACTGGTACCTTTTCTCTCATTACCGGAACGACTGCAGGGGTGATCCAGGGTACTGTCCAGGCCGGACAGGTACTTAGCTATTCGTTGGGAGCAGGACAGGCTCAGCCCCTTACCCTGATCATGAATTCCCCCAACAATGATGTCACCTTGGGAGTCTTGGATCCGGGCGGGAATGTATTACTTAGTACGGCCAGTAAAGAGCGATCCTGGCAGATGGCCCTGCCCAGCACCGGGCTGTACACAGTCCAGGTAATCGATGGCTCAGTTGCCGATAGTTTCACCCTGACCATTAAACTTCCCGTGGTGGTCTCCTTTGCATCCGGGACCAGTTCCATCGCCCTCACTGGCACCACGGTAAACGGATATCTATTTTCCTACTCGCTGAATTGTGCGGCTGGTCAGACCATGAGCGCCGCCCTCGCCCAACCCACCAGCACGGCAACCATTGATATCTATGGGCTTACCAGCGGAACCCTCGTGGACGCTTCCGCAGGAGATAATTCCTGGTCAGGCATCCTTCCGCAAACACAGGATTATATTATTGAGGTCGTTCCCGCCAACAACCAGGTGATAAATTATAACCTGACGGTCTCTTGCACGGGCACTCCTGGAAACAATTACGTCCCATACTCCCCGCCAACGAACAACCCCTCCTCAGGTGGACAACTCTACTTTTTTCCCGACGAAACCATGTCTGTAGTGCAGGGCAATATCGCACCCGGACAGATGGTGACCTACAGGGTGTCGGCGAAACAATACCAGGCTCTGATTTTGATTGTTGGATCCCCGAACGGTGACGCTGTTCTGGGAGTTATTGATCCCAGCGGTAACCAGATGCTCGATCCAGTCGACCAGAGAACCTACTGGCAGTGGACGTTGCCCATGAGCGGATTGTATACGATCCAGGTTGTTGGCGGGATAACCTCAGAGCCATTCACCCTTACTACCAAAGTTGCTCCAGTCCTCACCTATCCCGCCGATGGGCAATCCATATACCAATACAGGACAACGGTCAGAGGTTTAATCAAATCCTATGCATTCAGATTAAGTGCTGGTGTTGTCATGACCCTCTCCCTCAATGTCCCGGCCACTGTTGCCTGGCTCGACGTCTTTGGTGTCCAGACCGGCTCGATCTTGAATGCCTCAGCCAGAGCCACTACCTGGACAGGCACCATGCCTTCCACGCAGGAGTATGTGGTTGAAGTAATTCCGGGTGGCACAATGAGTGCCTATACCTTGACAATATCCAACCCCTGATCTGCTTTCTTTACGACAGAAATCGAAGGGCAACCCAAAAGGTTGCCCTTCATGTTATGTATTACTCCCTTCGTTGTGTAATGCACCGCGGCCGAAGCACAGAGTACAATGATAACAAACATCCCTTTCAGGCATGACATAAGCGAGTTGACGAATTGCTAGGAACAGGATAGACTTACGCCTGTTTTGTGAAAAGTATCACAATATCATGGCATCAAATCAGGAGAAATGAAATGCCGACGGTAAAATCACTCGAAGACCTTAATAAGATCCGGGCGGATACCTTGAAAAAACGCTCTACCAATTGCGACCATGGATCCGTCCAGATCATCGTGGGCATGGGTACGGCCGGAATCGCAGCCGGAGCACGCCAGACCTTGCAGGAGATCCTGCGCTGTGCAAAAGAGCAGGTGCTCACCGACATCACAATTTGCCAGACCGGAGCCCTCGGACTGGATTCTTGGGAACCGGTCGTCCAAGTGGTGATGGGACAGGCAGCTCCGGTCTTTTATGGGAAGGTGACACCCAAGGCAGCGCAGCGGATCATGCGGGAGCATGTGCAAGGCTTCCGCGTGGTTAGCGAGTACGTTATCCCGGCATGATCTCCCAGCCTATCCCCGGATTGCACCAATAAACGGAAAGAGATTTTGGAGGCAGGATGTTGAAAGAAACAGAAGAAACAAACCTGACCGCTATTGTGGAAGCCGCCGTGGAGAAACACGGCACCCAGGCAGATGCATTCATCCCGATCCTGCTGGATATAAACCACAATTATGGCTACATACCCGCCGAGGCCATCCGGCTGGCGCGTGCAAAACTGCATCAGCCTCAGGAACACAGCCTGGTCTCGGAAGGACAACTTTATGAACTGGCCTCCTTTTATCACATGCTTTCGACTGAAAAAAACGGCCGCCACGTTGTCCAATTCTGCGCTAGCGCTCCCTGTCATGTGCAGGGTGGCCGCGAACTCTGGAAAGCCATCCAGGAGACATTACAACTTAAATCCGGCCAGACAGACCCGCAGGGCCGTTTCACGCTTAAGACCGTCAGCTGTATCGGCATCTGCGGTGTTGGGCCGGTGATGCTGGTCGATGATGATTCTTATGGCAATGTTACGCCGGAAGACCTGGCGGATATCTTTGCCAGGTATGAATGAGAGGCGCAGCATGAAATTCACCCGATCCATGGTCCTGGTATCGAACGATCCTGAAAGCATGCGACGTGGTGCAGCCGAGATTTACCAATCTTTTCACGATGAACTTGCCTTGGCCGATTTAAGCGAGCAGGTAGCTCTCTCCCATATTGCAGATTCCGGCCGGACGGACATCCTGCCGATGGTGATTATTTATCCCGAAGCGTCCGTTTACGGTCCGGTCAAACCCGCAGATGTGAAACGCATCGTGGAAGAACACCTGTCTAAAGGGCACGTGGTGCAGGATTTACTGGCCCCGGTACGGGAACTTACCGGGCGCGTCAGTTGGCTTAAAGCTCGCAAGGACACGCAGCCGATGGAAAAACGGATCGTCCTGCGGCGAGCCGGGCGGATTGACCCGGAAAGCATCGAAGATTTCATTGCCGATGACGGTTACCAGGCCCTGGCAAAAGCTATCAGCCTGACCCGCATGGAAGTCATTGCAGAATTGGAAAGCTCCGGCCTGCAGGGGCGCGGCGGGGCGGGTTTCCCCACCGGACTCAAGTGGCGCTTCGTGGCAGGCACAAAATCCACCAAGAAATACGTGGTCTGCAACGCCGACGAAAGCGAGCCCGGCACCTTCAAAGACCGTGTCATCCTGGAAGGTGACCCGCATAGCCTGCTGGAAGCCATCGCCATTGCAGCTTATGCAGTGGGAGCGGACGAAGGCTACATCTACGTGCGCGGCGAATACCAGCTGGTCCAACAGCGACTTCGGGAAGCCATCACACAGGCGCGTGAATTTGGTCTGCTCGGGAAGAATATCCTCGGCTCGGGCTTCAGCTTCGATGTGCATGTGCACAGCGGAGCCGGTGCCTATGTCTGCGGTGAAGAGACAGCCCTTCTCGAATCCATCGAAGGCAAACGCGGCCAACCACGCAGCCGACCGCCCTACCCCACCACGCAAGGGTTGTGGGGCAAACCCACCTTGATCAACAACGTGGAAACACTGGCCAATGTACCGGCCATTATCCTGAACGGCGCCGAATGGTACCGTTCGATCGGCACCCCCTCCAGCCCCGGCACAAAAGTCTTTACCATCCTGGGAAACGTCAACTTCACCGGTCTGATCGAAGTGCCCATGGGGATTACCCTGCGCGAGGTGATCGGTATCTATGGACAGGGCATGAAAGATGGTGCGAGTTTCAAGCTGGCGCAGACCGGCGGCTCGAGCGGCTCGGTCTTCCCGCCCAGCCTGCAGGATACCCCTTTGGATTTTGAATCCTTCAAAAAAGCCGGGGTTTCTCTAGGTTCTGGCGCTTTGCTTGTTTGCGATGAGCGCACCTGCGTGGTGGATCTGGCACTCACACAGCTGAAATTCTTCCGGGCCGAATCGTGCGGAAAGTGCACGCCCTGCCGGGTGGGCACCGAACGCGCCGTTCGCCTCCTGACTTCCATCAGCGAAGGGCAGGCGCAACTGGGCGACTTGGACACTTTATTGAAATTGGCTGACGAAATGGAACTGGCCTCCAACTGCGGGCTGGGCCAGGCAGCCTCTGTGCCCATCCGTGACATATTGAAGAACTTCCGTGCCGAAGTGGAAGCACACATCCGGCTGGGCGTCTGTCCTGCTGGTGTTTGTGCGATGGCCCCCGAGGAAGAGCTTGAATTTGTGAAACAAGGATGAATAGCATGATCCAACTCACTATTAATGGCAAACAAATCGAAGCACAGGAAGGAATGACCGTTCTGGCAGCGGCAAAACAGGCTGGGATTAATATCCCGACCCTATGCGCTCAGAAGGAGCTGGTTCCTTTCGGCGGATGCCGGCTGTGTATTGTCGAAGTGCAGGGCTTCCGGGTCCCCATATCCGCCTGTACTCTGCCGGTCAGCAATGGCATGGTGATTAACACCGAAACCGAAACACTGAAGAAATCCCGAAAATTCATCCTATCCATGTTGTTTAGCGAGCGCAACCACTTTTGCCCGTTCTGTCAGGTCAGTGGAGGTGACTGCGACCTGCAAAATGCCGCTCTTCATGAGGAAATGACCTACTGGCCCATGCAACCGGCTTGGAATAATTACCCGGTGGATTCTTCGCACCCATATTTCATCCTGGACAACCACCGCTGTATTCTCTGCCGGCGGTGTGTGCGGGCCTGTGCAGAGCTGGTTGGCAACTTTACCCTGGCGGTGGCGGAACGCGGTGCTTCCAGCCTGATCGTGGCGGATACAAATGTACCTTTGGGCGAGAGCACCTGCATCAAGTGCGGCACATGTGTCCAATCCTGCCCGACCGGTGCTATGATCGATCGCACCAGTGCTTACCAGGGTCACGAGCGTGCCATGACCCGGATCAAAACGGTCTGTGTCGGCTGCTCGGTGGGTTGCGGACTGAATCTGGTCGTGCATGATAACCGCATCGTGCGCATCGAAGGCGATTGGGATGGCGTTGTTAACCATGGCCTGCTATGTGAGCACGGGCGCTACGATCCGATGCAGAATACCCATGACCGAATCACCACCCCACTGATGCGCAAGCATGGCAAGCTCGAACCCGTTACGTGGGACGAAGCCCTTGGTGAAGTGGCCGATAAACTCAAACCACTGGCTGGCCGGCAACAATCCGGGCTGGCTGCGATCGCCTCCAGCCGCCTGCCTGTCGAAGCACTGTCGATGTTCAAGGAAATCTTTGCCGACGGCTTCAAGAGCAGGATGGTCACCAGCACCGAGGAAGGCATGCCGACAGCCGTCCTCAACACGGTGGCCGAAAAAACCGGGGCTTTCGAAGGCAAGCTGGATGTACTACGCAACGCAGATACTGTCCTGTGTATCGGCGCGAACATCGCCAAAACCCACATGGTGGCGGGGTTCCTGGTCAAAAGGGCCTTGCCCAAGGGCATGCATCTGATCCAGGTCAGTCCTGAAGCCGGTCCACTGGATGAATTTGCCGATGTTACATTGAACAACAAGCCAGGCAGTGACCTTACCCTGGTTAACGGCTTGCAGGCCGTGATCGTCAAGGAAGGCCTGGGAAGAACGCCGCTGGCTTTGCTGGATGCCGAATCCGTTATCGCCAAAGCGCTCCAGGCTACCGGGCTGGATGCCGAAGCTTTGACCTATGCAGCCCGGATTCTGGCGCACGCTGTCAGTCCGGTCATTCTATTCGGTAAGGGCATCACCGCCCAGCGCGATGAGAAGCTCGTGGAAGCTCTGATCAGCCTGGCGGCTCTCGTGGGCGCAGTGGATAAGGAACGGGCTGGCCTGCTCTCGCTCAAGGGCGAAGCCAACAGCGCGGCAGCTGCCCTCTTCGGCTTGGATGAGCAATTTACCTTGGACGGTCAGAAAGCTGTCTACGTGGTACTGGGCGACGACTTTGCCTCGCCGCATCTGCTCCAAAAGCTGGAAAAGGCCCCTTATCTGGTTGTTCAGGCCTCCTATATCTCGGCCCTGACCGAAAAAGCGGATGTGGTTCTGCCGGTGGCGCTCTGGTCGGAACAGGCCGGTCACTATATCAGCATGGATGGGCGCGTCCAGAAAGCCGAACAGGCTATCCACGCGCCGGAAGGCGTACGCGCGAGTTCCGCTGTACTCGCGGAAGTAGCCATGCGCATGAATATGCCTGTCAAACAAGACTGGCAGCCAGGTATCCATGAACGGAAATCAAGCGTTGTGCTGAGTACCAATTAACGGTAGCGTACAGAAGGAGAAATGACATGGCAAAACCCAAGGTTTCGACGGATTGGATGTGCGGATGTGCTGGTTGTCATATGTCCCTGCTGGACATGGACGAGCGTATCCTGCAAGTGCTGGAACTGGCCGATTTGCGTTCCTCCCCCATCACCGACCTGAAAGAACCCGATAAAAGCGGCGTGGATGTGGGCGTGCTCGAAGGCGGCATCAATAACACTGCCAACGAAGAAGTGGCACGCAAGTTCCGCCAGCGTTCCAAAATCCTGGTTGCACTGGGCGATTGCGCCGTGTTTGGCGGGGTGCCGGCCCTGCGCAATTTCTGCGGAATACAGGCAGCCCTTCAGCGCGCCTATGTGGATGCCGAAAGCAACGAACCTGGCAGCCAGATCCCGAATGACCCTGAGCTTGCGACCATGACCAAAACGCGCGCCATCCATGAAGTGGTGCCGGTGGATTACAATGTACCCGGATGCCCGCCGGATGCAGATATCATCTTTTACGTTCTGAGTGAACTGGCCCAGGGACGCAAGCCGGAACTTAAGGACGATTTGCTGCACTGGGATTAGGAGAAGTGACATGACTGTACAAAAAATTACGATAGAACCCGTCACACGCATCGAAGGGCACGCCAAAGTCACCATTCACTTGAATGATCGCGGAACAGTGGATCACGCCTATTTACACGTGAACGAATTCCGTGGCTTCGAAAAATTCTGCGAGGGCCGCTTGTATTTCGAAATGCCCTCCATCACCCCGCGCATCTGCGGCATTTGCCCGGTCAGCCATCACTTGGCCTCGGCCAAGGCCAACGATGCTCTGACCGGGCAGACCCCGCCGCATCCGGCCAATCTGTTACGCGAACTGATGCACATGGGTCAGATCATCCAGAGCCATGGCATGCACTTCTTCGAACTGGCAGGGCCGGATTTGCTGCTCGGATTCGATAGCGCGCCCGAAACCCGCAACGTGGTCGGTCTGATCGGCGCCAATCCCGGTTTGACCGTCAAGGCCGTGCAACTGCGCAAATTCGGGCAGGAGATCATCCACACCCTGGCTGGGCGGCGCATCCATCCCAATTTTGCCATACCGGGCGGCGTCAATAAAGCGTTGCAGATAAGTGAAAGGGATGAGATCCTTAAAGGTGTGGGTGCAGCCGTGGAAATCCTGAAAACCGGCTTGCAGATAATGAAAGATTGGGCAGAAAAAAACGTCGAGGATATCAACAAATTCGCTGTCTTCCCGACCGGTTACTTCGGCATGGTGTCACCCGCGAATGGTCTGGAATTGTATAATGGGAATATCCGCCTGATCGACCGGACCGGGCTGGAACTGGAAAAATTTGACCCGGCGAACTATCTCGATTATATTTCTGAACATGTGGAACCCTGGTCGTACCTCAAGTTCCCCTACTATAAGAAACTGGGCTACCCGGAGGGTGTCTATCGCGTCGGCCCGCTGGGACGCCTGAATATTGCCGAAAAGATCGACACGCCTATGGCGAAGGAGGAACATAAGCTCTTCAAGGCTTTGAGCGGTGGAAAACCGGTGGAAAACACACTGTATTACCATTATGCCCGCCTGATCGAGGCATTGTTCGCGGTGGAACGCGTGCAGGCCTTGTGCGAAGATAATGACATCCTCAGCACCGACATTTTGAATACTCGCAAAGCCTGGACTGGTCACGGCGTGGGTGTGCTCGAAGCACCGCGCGGCACGCTCATTCATGATTATCATGCGGATGAGAATGGTAAATTGCTCAAGGTCAACCTGATCGTCTCGACCGGTCACAACAACTGGGCCATGAGCAAAGCGGTGGATAGTGTCGCAAAAACATACGTGCATGGGCCAGATGTCCAGGAAGGCATGCTTAACCGGGTGGAAGCGGCCATCCGTGCCTACGATCCATGTCTCTCTTGCTCCACGCATGCCATCGGCCAGATGCCCATCCAGGTGGAAATCCTTGACTCGCAGGGCCGGTTAATTCGCACCTTGCAACGTGACGCGGTTTAAGCACAATCAACTAATCCCGGGGAATGCGGTATTTTGGTAGGTGAACTCCACCATAATATCCACCTTCCCACTTTTGCACAGATGATATACACTTAAGCACTTGCTGTTTCCAAAAGGAGTGTAGATATGATTACTGTCCGCAAACTATTGGAAGAAAAAAAGCAGGAAGAAATTGTCTATTCCGTTGGGGTGACCGATTCCGTTCTCCAGGCCTTGCAGGTGATGGCCGATGCCGATACCGGCGCGGTGCTGGTTTCGGATGGAGACCAGTATGTTGGCATCTTCACCGAACGTGATTACGCCCGGGAGGGGGAACTGAAGGGCCTCTGTGCTAAGGATACACAGATTAAAGACGTCATGACCCAGACCATGGTTTCAGTCAAACCCGAAACTACCATGCAGGAATGCATGGAACTGATGGCAATGTACGGGATCCGGCATTTGCCGGTGGTTTCCAAGGCGCGCGTCATTGGCATGGTCTCAATCCGCGATGTGGTACGCGCTGTCACCGAGGATGACCAAAGCACAATTCACGAACTGGAGAACTACATTCAGGGGACTGGCTACGGCAGGTAGGGTTTGAACCAGACTCTGGTGATCGGGTACGGCAACCCTGACCGCCAGGATGACGGCGTTGCCTGGCATGTGTTGCATGCCCTGGCCGCCCGGCTGGAGCTGCCCGCCCCGGATTCCTACGAGGATGCTTTTCCATCGAACAACCGGTTGGATTTCGCCTTTACTCTCCAACTGACACCCGAGATGGCGGAAGAGATCGCCCCCTATGAGCGGGTCTGCTTTGTGGATGCGCATACCGGCAGTATTGCCGGGCAAGTGCAGTTGGTGCCGGTGGAAACCCAATTCCAGCATTCGCCGTTCACCCATCACCTGACCCCTCAATCGTTGCTTTCCATGTGCCAGACGCTGTATGGAAAAACTCCGCAAGCAGTGCTGCTTTCCGTGCGAGGTTACCAGTTCGAGTTTGAGCGACAGCTCTCCCCCGAAACAGCCGCGCTGGTGCCGGAAGCCCTGGAGTTGATCCTGGGTTGGATGGAAAAATAGGGATAATATAAAAAATAAAATGAAAATACTCGTCACATGGTAGGTGACGGGTTATTGATTCTATTCCCGCTAAGCAGGCAAGGTGATTGTGGATCTGGAGCCATTACACTATCCAAACAAGAAACAAACAATTCCTTTATTGACCCGATTCCCATACCATGGGATAATACTGGTGTCCCTGATTGGCTGCCCCCCTCAGCCAGTCAGGGACATTTTTATAGGTTTATCCGGAATCGCCGGGATATGGAGCAATTTTCGGCGATGAAGGATGTTCTTTGCACGCTACCGGACGCTCCGCTGTTCTTCGCGACCCGCACATTACCCCCAATTTTCCTCCCTATGGTCATTACCTGAGAGATATTTATTTTATAGTTTGCAATGCTGTGTACTTTACCCAAGCGAATCTAATGGGAAAACGAGTAATCCCATGGATGATCAGGCTTAAAGAAATTTCTTAAATTCGACGAAACCGATCTGGTGGCCAAAGGGTTTGATAAATTCACCATCAACATGGCACTAAAGTCCGGCCTGGCCGGAACCGGTAAAGACGATCCGCCCAATCAGAATGATCAGGTGCCAGTCATCTCCAAATTGACTGGCACCTTTTTTTATCCGGTTTTCCGTGATAAACCAGAATTTGAAATTCACTTTACTTGGTACAGGCTGCGGGCAATGATGTGGTCCTGGTATTCCGGCGCCAGCTCGCAGAAATAGCCGCTCCACCCCCACACTCGCACGATCAGGTTTTTGTGCATCTCTGGATGAGCCTTGGCATCCAGGAGAGTGTCCACGTTCAGATTGTTAAGCTGCAACTGTTGGCAGCCGAGTTGGACGAAAATGCGCACCAGCATGGCTACTTTGCGAATCGATTCAGGGTCACGGAAAACCGTGTCAGACAGTTCCATGGTAATTGGCCCGCCGTTGCAGATGCGCTGGTAGTCGATCTTGGAAAAACTTTGCAGCGTGCTGATCGGTCCCCGCACACGTACCCCCGGCGCGGGTGCCAGGTTGGCACTGAAGGGTTCACCATTCCTTCTTCCATCCGCTGTTGCTGCGACCAATGGCTCGCGCATCCCCGCATGTCCTTTGGCCAGCCAGATATAGTACATGGCCGAACCCGTGCCTGGTCGGAGCTTTCCGCCCCATGGTAACTGGCCGTAATCTTCACAGGCGCTTGCGAAATCTTCAAATAATGTCACCAGTAGCCCATCCGCCCGCTCATCGTTGCTGCCCACCTTGGGGCCATTCTCATCCAGCTGGCGGCGCAGGGGTTCGAATCCGTCAAAATTCGCCTGCAGCGCATTCAGCAATTCATTTGCAGGCAGGCTCTTCTCCTCGAAGACGAAATGCCTGACCGCCGCCAGGGCATCCGCCGCGTTGGCAGAGCAGGCGCCATGTATTCCGAGATTGTTGTATTGCAATCCCTCCGACAGGTCGCGGCCCTGTTCCAGGCAGCCACGCATGAAAACCGAATAATACGGTGCAGGTGGCAACAACAGGAGGGAATAGGCCTCTGCCAGGGCCTGCACCTGTTGGCGGATATTGGCAGCCGTTCGGCTGAGAATGTCGTCGAACCCCAATCCCTCCGCCAGACTGCTGCGGATGGCCTGATCGACCGCCGCCGGGAAGGAAACCGCCCCGATGTTGACTACCTCCATGCCCCTACCGGGGATGATGAATTCCCAGCAGGCTGCTACTACATAATCACGCGCATCCTGCAGGTCATACCCATGGGCAACCAGCGCCGGGATGACCACCTCGTCATTGCTGTATTGCGGGAAACCCAGTCCTTTGCGGGTCAATTCACTGGCCAGGCACAGCAGCTCCAGGTCTGTCTGGGACGAGATCCGCAGGTTGATCTTCGGGTCGATCAGCTCCAGGTCCCGCGAGACGCGCAAGACCATCCGGGTAAGCTCGTTGACTGCAGAGGAACCATCTGGTGTGACTCCACCCAGAGTAAGCGATTGGCCGTTATCACCCTGCTGGACGCCTGGATAGAGATCACTGTCCTTGTTCAACGCGATGAAAAATTCCGCCAGGAGCTCTTCCGCCTCTGCGACCGTCAGCGTGCCCGCCTGCAGGTCGGATTGCAGATACGGCCACAAATACTGGTCGAAGCGTCCCAGACCCACATGATAATTGCCACCCAGCCAAACCACTGAGTGGCACAGGCGCAGCGATTGCAAAGCTTCTCGGAAAGTGCGGGCGGGGTGGGCCGGGACGGCTTCAAGTAGTTCGGCCAGGTCCTCCCGGCCAAGCTGGCTGGACTTACTGGCATAACGCCCGGTCAAATCCAGCACGGCATCGATGGTATCAATGGCACAATCGAGGAACTCCACTGCTTTCTGGTCATCCGCCATGCGCAGGCGTGTGACCGCCGCCACTTCCCGGCGGCCAAGCAGCCCCTGCGAGAGCAGCAAGCCCCAATCCGCACAGATATTGCTAACCGGGCCAAGCTCGTGCAGAGTCCGCCCGGCACTCAGGCGGGACCACTCATCGACAGTGTAAACCGGCGGCACACCTGGGAGAGTGCGGGTGAAAACGATCTTTTCCTCAGGCGCGATGACCACCTGTTCAGCTTCGCACTGCCGGCGCACCAGCCGGGCCACCCGGCGGGGCCAAGACAGCCCTTCGGCTTCGCACTCCGTCAGGAGCTCGATCGACTGCTCCTGGCGCAGCCTCGTGTGTTCACCCGCCCGCATTCGTTGCTTTAAAAGTACCAATCGTTCGTTCATACCCGTTTCACCTTTAAACCGGCTTGCTCGAAAATCTTCATGTTGAAACTCACCGGACGCGCTTCATCATAATCCGGTTTGAACTCCATCCCGGCATAGCAGTATTTCGCACCGGCGGCCCGATTATAAGGCAACAAATCCACCTCGACCAGACCGGGCATTTTTTCAACGGTCCTGGCAATCCCGGTCAGGTTTTCATCCGTATCGGTCACACCCGGCACCATCGGCACCCGGATGACAAAAGGCTTGCCCGATTCGCCCAGCAATTGCAGATTACCCAGGATCAGGTCATTATCGATACCGGTGTAATGCAGGTGTGCCTCCCGGTTGATCAGCTTCAGATCGTAGAAGACCAGGTCCGAGCGCGCCAGCACCAGCAGGAAATCCGCTTGAGCAGCGTGTCCGCAAGTGTCCAATATCACATGCAAGCCATCCAACCGGTCGATCACTTCAGCCACAAACTCGGCTTGAAAAAGCGGTTCCCCACCCGAAAAGGTGATCCCGCCTTCATTCGCCCGCAGCAGGGTGGCCTGCTGATTCAGCAAGCCAGCCAGTTCCGAGGCGCTGTATTCCCGGCCCGCCACCCGTTCGCCGGTTGGGGTGCGAATAACCTGTGGCTGAATGGATTGGCTTTCGGGGTTGTGGCACCACATGCAGGCCAGCGGGCAGCCTTTCAGGAAGATGGTGGTGCGGATGCCGGGGCCGTCGTGGACGGTGAATTCTTTGATGTCAAAAACGATACCAATAGTCATAAACAAATTGTTTCAGGTATGGTAGGCAGGTGGTTTGGGGTTCAGCCAGCCCACCAGGTCATCCTTCATGGAAAAAGCAAAAAAAGCATTGCCAAGCGGATTGTAGTGCCCGAAGACCGCCGCGGCGGCCGGCTTGATATATAGCCGGTCGATATACTTCTCCGGGGTGATGGCAAAGTCAGCAAAATCTTCCTTATGCTTTTGCAGGCTGTCGAACCAGGTGATCTTTTTCCGTTCGAGATAATCGACAAAGACGGCATCGAAACGTTCCCCGCCTTTGAGATAGTTGATGACCTGGGGTTCTGAGTATACCAGGGGAATTATCAATTTCTTATGGTTCTTTTCCGCCCAGACTGCCAGGCTATCCAGTACATACTCGCTGGACTTGAATCCATACATCCGGCGTAATTTTGCCGCTTCAGCCATCCGCTGGTCGGTATCTCGTAGATTAACCTTGATCGATAATGCTTCCGCCACAGCTTCTAGGTCATCAAAGCGGGCTTCTCCGCCATTTTCAAGTGCGAACAGCCGCACGATCTGGTCATCATGGAAGGTCTGGTAGAAATGGTCCGGGTCGCACAGGCTGCGCAGGTCATCGGCATTCTGGCAAAAACCAGGAACTTCTACGAAGTTCCCTTTGGATAGATCAAAACGCAAATGCACCCAGGGCAGACCGTGCAATGGCCAGGCCAGCTCCCGGGGGCGGTCCCGATCATTCCATTGCGTCCTGATCCAGCGCGACGCATCCAGGTTGCGGACGTGGTCCTCGTCGTATATGGTCAGCAGGAGATATTCCGCTGAACACTCCCCCGCTTCCATTCGCAAAAGGCGTTTATAGGCCGTATATACACTGTGCCCGCCGATACCGAAGTTCCGGATGGGTTCGCCGATATGGGCGGCCAGGCGTTCCTGCCATGATTCATCATCGCTGACCTGCTGGGATTGTGTAAAGCTGTCGCCATAGGTATTGATGCGGCAGGGCTGGCCGGCGTAATTGACCATTTTCCGCTGCCCGGCCAGCTCATAGGTGTATGTTGTGCGGCAGAAATCCATGCCGTCCTGAAGAACAATATTGCGCGGTAAATAGCCAATTTCCGGGTCAAAGCTGCACCAGGAGTGCTTATTCGGATCCAGCACAGCTTCAACATCCAGCCGCCGATAGGTGGTAGTCTGCAGGATCTCTCTGATCAGGTCACTCATTCGCAACTCTACTTTGGAGTATATGCCTGCCACCTTGCATGGTGACAGGTACATGAACCAATCCTTTAATTCACCAGGGATAAGAGGGGAGTATTAAGCTCATTCATCAGTCAGAATCTCAGTTTAGCCCAATTCACCTCCGGTTAAATTTGCTTTGCCGCTGAATCTCATTCTGACATCAACTGCCTGGCGCGCTGGGCCGCCGAAGCGGCATCCGGAGCGTACATGTCTGCGCCGGCCTCCACGGCGTATTGCTCCGTCACCGGCGCGCCTCCGATCATCACCTTGACCGCCTCCCGCAGGCTGGCAGCCCGCAAAGCCTGGACGATATCCTTCATGCGCGGCATGGTGGTCGTCAGCAGCGCTGAACAGCACACCAGGTCAGGGTGATGTTCCAGCACCGCCGCGACATATTTTTCAGGGGAAACATCCACGCCGAGATCGATCACATCGAAACCGGCGCCTTCCAGCATCATACCGACCAAATTTTTTCCGATATCATGTAAATCACCTTGGACAGTGCCAATGATGACCTTTCCAATCGCCTTGATATTGGCTGACGCCAGCAGAGGGCGTAGGATCGCCAGGCCGCCCTTCATCGCCCGAGCCGAAATGAGCATCTCGGGAACATAAAAATCCCCGTTTTCGAACATCCGGCCAACCTCGCTCATCGCTGAAATCAACCCATCCTTGAGGATTGTTTCGGGCGGAATGGCTTCCGCCAGGGCTTGGTTAACTTGATCCTGTGTGGCGCTTAAATCCCCTTCGATCACGCTCTTGCGTACGTCATCCAAAATAGTCATGGGAACTCTCCTCTCAATGTTCCCGGTAACCGGGTTGGTTTTGAACTAGTTCGATAAAAGCCAGCATATTTTCCAGGGATACATCCCCTTCCACATCATGCGCCGGTGCAAATATGTATCCGCCGGCGGCGCCCAACTTCAATAATTGCTGCGTTTCATCCCTTACATCTGCCACCGAACCAAATGGAAGTGTCCGTTGGGTGGATAAACCACCGTGGAAACTCAGACGCCTACGATAGCTCTCCATCAAGGCGGCGACATCCATCACTTCGGGCTGGAAAGGATTGAAGCAATTTAGCCCGATCCCGATCAGATCATCGAAGAGTTCGTCCACATCCCCGCAGGAGTGAATGAAAACAAATTTGCCTGCCGCATGCACCACCGCATACATGCGTTTAAGCACTGGATAAATGAACTGGCGCCACAGCTTGGGACCCATCTGCAGTCCATGCTGCTGGCCCCAATCATCCCCGAAATACACTGCATCGATATCATATTTCAGGGCTTCCCGTATCTGGGCAATATTGTAATCCGCAATCGCTTCCAGCAGGCTATGCACAAAATCCGGATGATCATAAAAATCCATCAACAGGTTCTGCATGCCGCGCAAAGTCCAGGCGCGTTCATACAGGGAAAAACCGATCTGGTAAACCCGGAAGCGCTCCCCGTATCGCTCAATACGGGCAGGAATATCGGCAAAAAATCTGCGGTCGAGCGGATCGGGGAAGCTGTAGTGTCCCAGGGTTGGTTCAGGCAGGACACAACCGGTCACGTTACCGATATCCTTATCGATGCTGCGATCCCAAACAACGCCAAAGATATCCTGAACATGCTCCTGCCCTAGGTCGGTAAAGAAGCCAATATCGCTGCCCAGCTTCAGGATGTGATTCTGGAGCGCATCTTCGAGGTCGAGCGGTTTGAAATGCTCTTCTAATTTGGCTTTGGCTTCCTTGGTGAACCCGCATGACCAGGGTACATACGCAGGTGTCTGCCCTTTCAATACGGTGTAAATGACTTCCCGTTTGGTCATAGGCTTGCAAGCGACTTGTACGATGTTTTCCGGATGGTTTCGATCATCGCCCAGAAATTCTCGAGAGGGGTATCCAGTTGTAGATTGTGCGTTGGGCCAATTAAAAGCCCCCCGCTCTTCCCGATGGTCTGCAAGCGGGTACGCACTTCTGCTTTGACCTGTTCGGGTGTGCCAAAGGGTAGGGTCTGCTGGATATCGAGCGATCCCCAAAAACACAAATCCCTTCCGAATTCATTTTTTAATCTGACCGGGTCCATCGCCATGGGTTGGATCGGATTCAAGATATCCAAACCAATTTCGATCAAATCCGGGATGATCGGGTAAACCACACCATCAGTATGGTAGGCAATCTTGATCTGTGGATTAATCAGGCGCAGCGAGGCGATCAAATCGGCCATGCGGGGTTTGAAAAATTGACGCCACATCCGGGGAGACATGAGCATTCCCTTCTGCCCGCCCATATCATCGCCCAGCCAGATCATATCCACGCCCATACTCACCAGGCGTTGTGCAACCGCCTTGTGATAGGAATAAGGGATATCCAGCACGCGGTTGGCTTTTTCCGGCTGCATGGCCAGATCCATCATTAATTGCTCATAGCCGCGCAAGGCCCAGGCGCATTCAAAAATGGTGGTCGGGGTGACGCCTACGATCCAGTAATCGTCCTTGAATTCCGCCAAAACGCGCTGGGCTTCCTTATAGAGCTCCGGACGGTTTGGATCAGGAGGAAGATATGTCTCTAACAGATTGTCCTCCGAAAGCGGATGGCCGAACGGCTCGGT
>Ga0187853_10000501_pt1 | contig 41103 bp, 26 predicted proteins | sample June2016WEW_6_10_2_FD_132417 | JGI IMG/M metagenome (GOLD analysis project Ga0187853, IMG submission 132417) | Peatland microbial communities from SPRUCE experiment site at the Marcell Experimental Forest, Minnesota, USA - June2016WEW_6_100 | ecosystem: Environmental > Terrestrial > Soil >... | reverse complement strand
TAAAATCCAGAATCATGTTCGCTTTGGTCTCGATCACGCATTCCATCACGATCTTTCCGGCAGCATTCATGACCGCAATCGAAATGCTTTCCTTGTGCACATCCATGCCGATATACTTTTTGCCATCCATTGAGGGCGTTCCTTTCTGTAGGGGTTGAGGCAAGCACCCAAACCCTACTCCAAAAGGGGCGCCCTTTTATATTGCGTCGGCAAACCGGACTTAAGCTAGATTTGTCTTCGTTGACGGGGTGAACAACAATACCCCCCTGTTTCTACCGCACCGGCTTAGCAGTCCGTGGAAATATTTAATGGGGGCAGTTCGCGGTCAGTCAGTCTTCGTAGTTCCCAAAATTTACGAGATCCTGCACAGCAACGTTCTGCATCTCGAGTTTCACCCGTGCGTCTCGTACGGCCTGCGGCTTCGCCAACCTCACTTTGGCTCCGGAGCACAAATAGACGGTTCTCCGTTTTGCGTGTTTGTCGGGAGTGAATACCGATTGCTGCGATCTAAAGGCCAGCGAGTATGACACCACTGGATTGAGGCCGGGCGTTGGAAAATCGTCGTCACCCCCCGCCAACCAGGCGTGCGATGTCTTATCTTCGATGATTTCCGTATCGCTCTCTTGCGCTTGGCAACTTGCCTGGGAGGGGTCGAAAGTCGCCATCAGGCCAGGAGTCCGAAAAGCCCGCCGACAATCGATCTGCGAGGGATTTCTCTGCGAGAACGTGCAAAATCCGAGTTTGGGATCGGAGAATTCCCCTTCGATGAGGACAATCTCTCTCTCTTCCTCTTCCTGGTACTCGGTCAAGGCCAGTTCAATGTGCAAGACGGCTTTCTGTGTTTTGATCTGATCAAACCTTTTGCGATCGATTGGATACGAAATTTGATTCTGGCCGCCCTCAGGCCAGAGAAAGAGCCATTGCCGGTTCCATCCACGATCCAACTTGGTGCCCTCCGGAGTTTCTATTGTCAATTTGATCCCCTGAACCAGCACCACCTTTCCGGCGCCCACGCCCGAGACGCTTATTGGAATTGTCAATGGGATGTCGCTCATCCGATCAAACCAAATGGGTGGCTTTTTTGTGCTTTTTGGCAAAACTTCAGGGGCAATTTGAGCCGGGGCGTCCTTGGGCTCCAGTAGAGGGTATTTCCGATTCACGAAAATTGCATAAGGAGTGAGCACGCCAATCAAAACCGTCACAGCAATGCCTGCGACAAGCAGGCCTCGCGATGCCCACGTTTTACGTCTCGCGTACTGCCAACCTGCAGCTCCGATGATCGATCCCAAAACCAGAACGCTTGAGATCTCTCCGAGGCCCTCCACAGCAAAAGACATGCCGCTATTCGGAACCTTTGCGAGCAGTGCGGCCGTGGCAGAGAATCCGACGAAGACGATCAGGAGCGCGATAAACGCCTGCCCCAGACTTTTCGTCAAGCTTCCCAAGGCCACACTCGGCAAGAAAAGAACGATGGCGAGTGCGAATTGCATTTCAAGGACGCCCACGAAATTGTGAAGAATCGGGAAGCTGGCGTGACGCAACAGAAAAAGTTGAACGAGAAAGAGTGGTGTGCCAATAAAAGCGAGCAGGAATATTTCCTTGGCGGCCAGCAGCTTCCACCATTCATACGGCTTGGTGACCCACCACTGCCTATCGCCGACGAGCGTTTCACCTTGAACCAGGCGGACGGTGAGGAAGATCCAGAAAATGATCATAAGAGATGGAATGGAGGTAGCAGACAGTTGATACCAGGGAAACCAATAGGCCGTCAGACGATCGCCTTGATGATGGGTCATTAGCCTGGCATACAGCCCCAGGAGGGCAAGGGAAATCAGGATCTCTGGCCAGTGGCGTCTGATGTCCTTTTTGAAGATATGCAGGATCTGTCGCATGCCGCCCCCTAAACCTCTTCGCTCTTGCGCGCCATGGCCAGAAAGATCGCCCGCAAGCCCATCGGGTGGTACTCCACATTTTTGACCTCTCCGAACAAGCGTCGAATTTCCGCGCTGGTTTTCTCTTCGATGAACTGGTTTTCTACAAATCGCACGACGCCGGCCGACGATTTCACTTGCAGCCAACTGGCCGGAACGGGTGACGGCAGGCGGCTCTCTCCCTCGCACGTGATCTCCACTTCTCTAAAGCGCGCCACGAGAGCAGTCATCTCCTCCGAGAAACGCAGCGTGCCTTGCTCGAGGTAGCCTACGTGGCTGGCAAAGCTCTCAATTTCCGCGAGGTCGTGGGAGGAGATGAACACGGTAGCCTCCACGGCACGTTCCAGAAGGCCCTCAATCAATTGATCGCGCACTAACGGATCCAATCCGCCGAATGGCTCGTCCAACACGATAAGCTTGGGATGAAATGCGAGAGCGCTTGCGAGTGCAAGCTTCATTTTCATGCCGCGAGACAATGCTCTGATCTTTCTGTCGGGCGGCAAATCGAATTGCTTTAACAGCGTGGTTTCCAATTCGAGATCCCACGTCGGATAGAATTCCCGCAAATACTCCAGCAGTGTGCCCACGTTCATCCACTCCGGGATCTCTTGGTTCTCGGAGACGTAACCAATCTGCGTGTAGGCATTGCCGCGGATCAGCTTTGAATCCATCCCCAGAACGGCTGCCTGCCCACTCGTTGCGCCGATAAGATTCATGAGAATCTTGATGGAGGTGGTCTTTCCGGCCCCGTTCGGACCCACAAGCGCATAGATCGCACCTTCCTGCACCTCAAGGTTCATGCGGTCAAGTGCGCACAGGCGGAGATATCGTTTGGTTAGTCCCTCCGTATGAATCACTGCGGTCATGGATGGCGGCCTCCTCGCCCAGTTAGGCTATTCAGGTGCCTCGCAGCTTCAGGCGTTTCCAATGTTTCTCAACCGCGTCCTGCAAATCCTCCGACTCGATTCCCAGGCGCTTGCTTTCGACAACCAACTGCTCGACCTGCTCTTCGAGCAACTGTGTCTTTTCCGCCCGGGTGGCCGGCGGCCGAGTCGCCACGAAAGTTCCTGCTCCGGGGCGAACCTCCAGGAGACCAGAGGACACCAAATGCGTAATCACCTTGTGCGCTGTGTTGGGATTAATTTTTAACTCTCTGCTGAGAACGCGCACCGAGGGAAATAGATCGCCAGGACGCAACTGGCCAGACATCATCGCCTTCTTCGCGGCGTAGACAACTTGTTCGTAAATGGTGCCGCCAGGGCGAAAGTCGACGCGGAACGGAATCATGCGTGTACTATAACAAATAGCACAGTCGATACAAGCTCGTTATTATCTGGCGAGGCCAACATTATCTGATGGCCACTTCACCACCTGCGGTCATTCCCTGTAGTAATGAGCTAACTCCCGATAAGTCTTATCGGACATCTTCGTACTGGGACCAAGTTGTTTGGTTTCGGCGTTAATCAAGCAATTGACCCGGCATTTGGTCAAGAACGCTCGCTCTTTCACCAGAAGCGGACTGAAGAGGTTCCACCGCCCTTCGTCATTGACTTCGCAAAACTAGAAACATACGATGCCAACTAAAGGGGGAGGAGGAAGGGACGCTTCCTCGTGCCCAAGGACGGAACAGCTCACGATCCACTCACCGGCCGGACTTTAAGCCACTACGGAGCCTCAGCTCACCCTGAGCTGCGTACGGCTCCGACACTAAGCCTCGCTATCTTGGAGCGCGGATCGCCGCGATCTCACGGCCGCGTGAAAAAATCGATCATCTCTTCAATAGTGTGCCGGCACACGCTGCAAAACGCTGGCCCGGAAATCATGATGCACCGCTGTTGCGGCCGGTAGTAGCCTTCTTCGTACATCGCGCCGGCGAATGCTCCGACCTTGTCGGCGTATGGCCCCTCGGAGAGATAGCGGGCTTGGGTCTCCCGTGATTTGCGTCGCGCTTCGTCGATCTGCGCGGCCGGCAGTCCCTCGGCACGCATTTGTTCGAGTGTCTTCTGTGCCTCGCGAACGCTGTTTTCGTATTCTTGCTTGGGCCATGGTGTCGGGATTGGCGTAGCCGGGTCAGCCAGGCTCTTCCACTTCAAATTCTTCGGGTCCAGCAGCGCTGTGATATTGGGCTCCCAGGGTTCGACTCGTGTGTTCGCCGGAGAATAGGCCACATTCGCATTGAAGTAGTACTCATCCCCTAGATCCGCAAAATGGTGCCCGAATTCATGGACGAAAACCTGGATTGCCCCGGGATAATCGATGCTCACGCTCGCATACAGGCCAAATATGCCCCCATTGCCATACTGATTCTCGTTCATCACGATTGCCAGCACGTCGTACGGTGCGTTCGAGGCCATTCGTCGGATGGCGCGATTGTCAAAGGACAGCGCGTAACGCTCCTCGCCAAAAACGTCGAACTGTGAGCCAAAAAGCGTGTTGCGGTGAATGCCAGACATGGGGTGCGACACTCCGGATTCAGGGGACGGCGAGCAGATGGCCCACAGGTTGAAATCCTTGCGTCGCTCCCGGAATGGCGAATAACCAAACACTCCTTCCGCTAGGCGGCGGATGTCTTTTTCACACTTGTCCTGCTCGGCCGCAGCGTACCCTTCGCCCAGAAAAAGCAGGTCCACCTTGCTCGCTGGGTCGCCGTTCTTCTCGATGGTGATCACATGCGCCGGGGGATATGGCTTCGAGGTGTCAATCCTCTTGTCGTGCGGATCGATAGCTGTTGACCAAACTTCTCGAAATCGATTCTGTGCGGCTCGCTTTTTCACGACGATTTGTACGAGTGACTCTGGGGCAGGGAAGCGCAGCGACTCGTGGAACGTGCGGCTGGCGCTCTTGGCTTCGTCTGTCGTCGCCCACTCGCCGTATATCGACGAGAACCCGCGGGAGAACAACACGCGCTTGTCCTGTTCGTCCCTGACTTCGAAGAAGTACGTCCCACGGTTGGTCGTGTCAATTGGCTTCTGCGGGTTCCCCGGCCAGGGCAGAGGCTCGATCACAATCTGGTCGACACTGAACACTTCCTGCGACGCGTTTCCGGTGTGGTAGAAGTCCAGCCGCATTGTCGGCGGCGTCCCGCAAATGGCACGGAGCGAACATACAATCGTCAAAGAGATTAGGATTGCCAATCTTCTTGAAAGCACAAGCACCTCCATCGCATCACCGTACCCGCAAGCGCCAGATCACTCCAGCAGCCCCTAGATGAGCACAACTTCATTCTGGATTCGCCCTGTCACTCGCGCCGCACCAGCCTGCACCAGCATGTTCACCTCGCTCCGCAGGCCGAACTCCGGGAGATAGATGCCGGGCTCGATGGAGAAACAGGAGTTGGGGAGCAGTTCCCGATCATCGCGGGATTCAAAATTGTCCATGTTTGCTCCATTTCCGTGCACCTCCGTTCCGATGGAATGCCCCACACGATTGTTCAAGTATTGCCCATATCCCGCATTCACCAGAACATCGCGGGAAGCCTTGTCCACTTCCCAACCGCAGAGCGTTTTTCCCGCCGCGATTCCTGTTCGCACTTTTTCGATCCCCGCGTCCCGCGACCGCGAAACGATCCCAAAGATCTCGCCAACACGCTCGGGCAGGGAACTCCCCACAGCGCCGGTCCAGCTGATGTCGTAGTAAACCGCTCGGCGCGTGTCCTTCTTGCCCCAGACATCCAGCAGAATGAAGTCACCTTCACGGATTGCCGCAGAGTGCTCCGCCGTCGGCGCGTAGTGGGGATTGCTGCTGTTGTCATTCACGGCCACGATTGCCGGGCTGTCGGCAACAAGGTTTTCGCGGCGGAAAGCCTCCGCCAGCCACTGCTGGATTTGAAACTCGGTCGTGCCGCCGCTTCGTACCCTTCTGCCAATCTCCCGGAACGCGGCGGCCATGATGGCATCAATTGCTTCGCCGGCGGCAAGATGGGAAGCGATCTGTTCTTCCGTCCAGGTGGCTTCGAACTGCGCCACCAGGTTCGCCGAGCTGACGATGTTTTTCCCGAAGCTCCGGATCAGGTCTGCGGTCCCGGCGTCTACTATCGAGACAGTGAAGATCATGTTGTCGGGGGAGAACTGCATCGCAAGGTTGCGCGTGCCGGAAAGGATTTCCCGCAGCCCGTCCACAAGTTCTTGCCAGGCCGCGTACGTGCGCTTCTTCCCGGGCAAGGCGTCGAGATGGAAGGGCTCGATTCGATGCACGAATTTGACCGGCTCGCCCTGGGCGGGAACCAGATAAAACCACCTGCGGGAGACCATGAGAGATTCCGGCAAGCCCAAAATGCGGTAGGCGACCGCGTCGCGGTGATGATGGTCGTAGAACAGCCAGGCGTCTATTGCGCGGTCACGTAATGCGGCTTGGATTTCTTCGATTTTTGTCATGGTGTCAGACCCAGTCGGTGGCGTACACAGACAAGCTGCGTTTGGAGAGCACAGACGGACCAGTGACTTATATCACATACAGCGCAGCGGGGTTCCTGGTATCGTATATAATATACAGAGGGCTTTAATAATGCACCATCCCCAACCCATGGCTGCTCACACTCCCCCGGCAATCGACCTTCCCGCCGGGCCCTCTGGTCTCGTCTTCAACATCATGCGCTTCTCCACCCATGACGGCCCGGGTATTCGCACCACTGTTTTCTTGAAGGGCTGTTCCCTCCACTGCTTCTGGTGCCATAACCCCGAAGGTCGAAAGAGCGAACCGGAAGCAATCCATCTTGAGGAGCGCTGCACACAGTGTGGCGATTGCGTCCGCGCATGTCCGCACGGTGCCCTGCATTTGAACGGGCGGCTCTTCCGCGACTTGGGGCTGTGCCAGCGGTGCGGTGAGTGCGCTGATGTTTGTCCGGTATCGGCTCAGCAACTCGCAGGCCGGTGGATGAGCGTCCACGACACGCTGGTGGAGATATTGAAGGACGAAGTTTTCTTTGATGAGTCCGGCGGCGGTGTGACAGTCTCCGGCGGGGAACCCCTGATGCAACCCGAATTCGTGGAAGCGCTGCTCAGGGAGTGTAAAGCCCGCCGCATTCGCACCGCGCTCGACACTTGCGGGTACGCCGCCACCGGCATTCTTCAGCGAGTCAGCGAGAATGTGGACTTGTTCCTCTACGATTTGAAAGTGATGGATCCTGAGAAGCACCGGCAATTCACCGGTGTCGGTAATGAGCTGATCCTGAACAACCTGAAGATGCTCGTGGAACGCGGCAGCGCCGTGACTGTGCGCGTTCCCATAATCCCCGGTGTGAACGCCGACGCCGCCAATTTCAGCGCCTTAGTCGAGTTTCTTGCGCCTTTGGGTCTGCGGGAGATCGATCTTCTCCCTTACCACCGCATTGGCAGCGCCAAGTATTCTAGGCTGCATCTTTCTTACCAGATGGAGGGCATGGAGCCGCCCATGCCCGCTCAGATGGACGCAGTAGCCGCACGCCTGACGCACGATGGTTTCAGCGTACGGATTGGAGGCTGAGATGAAGGAACGAGTCAGAAGACTGCGGCAAGCTTCCCTTGACACCCAACCCTGGGTCTGCATCGAGCGCGCTGCTCTTCTTACGGAATTCTACCGTCAGGATAAGACCGCCTCGATTCCCATGCAGCGTGCCCGGGCTTTTCAGTACCTGATGGAGCACAAGGAAATTTACATTGGGAACGACGAGCTGATCGTCGGCGAGCGAGGAATTGCGCCGAAGGCCGCTCCGACGTTTCCGGAGCTGTGCTGTCACAGCCTCGAAGACTTGGATATCCTGGATTCCCGCGAAAAAATCTCCTATGCGGTGGATGACCACGCCCGCTGTGTGCAGCGGGATGAAGTGATTCCGTACTGGCGCGGGCGCTCGATCCGCGAACGCATCTTTGAAGAGATGACCCCGGCCTGGAAAGACGCGTACGAGGCCGGGATGTTTACCGAGTTCATGGAGCAGCGCGCGCCGGGCCACACCGTGCTCAGCGATGTGATCTACCGCAAAGGCCTGCTGGATCTGAGGGCGGAGATTGAACAGGCGCTCTCGCGTCTGGATTACTTGAACGATCACGAGGCGTGCGCGAGGAGAGATGAGTTGCGCGCCATGGCGATTGCTGCCGCCGCGGTCATTCGGTTCGCGGAGCGCCATGCCGAAAAGGCGGAGAGCCTGGCAGGAACGGAATCAGACTCCACCCGCAAGGCCGAATTGCTGCGGATTGCCGAAGTGTGCCGTCACGTGCCCGCGCGCACCCCGCGCAATTTCTGGGAGGCGCTGCAAGCCTACTGGTTCATTCATCTTGGCGTTGTAACGGAATTGAATACCTGGGATTCCTTCAGCCCTGGACGGTTCGATCAGCATCTTTACCCGTTCTACCTGCAAGACCTTGGCGAGGGCAGCCTGACTCGCGACGATGCCAAAGAACTCCTCGAATGTCTCTGGGTGAAGTTCAACAATCAGCCGGCGCCTCCCAAAGTTGGCGTGACTGCTGCGGAAAGCGCCACCTATACCGACTTCGCAAACATCAACAACGGCGGATTGAAGCGCGATGGGTCCGACGGCGTCAACGATGTGACCTATCTGATTCTCGATGTCGTCGACGAGATGCGCTTGTTGCAGCCCTCGTCCAATCTCCAACTGAGCAAAAAGAGCCCCAACGCTTTCTTGAAGCGCGGCCTGGAAATTGTGCGGCAAGGCTGGGGACAACCCTCCATCTTCAACGCCGACATGGTGGTGGAAGAGATGGTCCGGCAAGGAAAGTCACTGGAAGACGCTCGGTCTGGAGGAATTTCCGGTTGCGTCGAGACCGGCGCATTTGGCAAAGAGGCCTACATTCTCACCGGCTACTTCAACCTGCCCAAGGTTCTTGAAATTACCCTGAACAATGGCTTTGACCCTCGCACGGGGAAGACGATCGGCATCGAAACAGGAGACCCGCGCGGTTTTTCCTCCTACGATCAGTTGTTCGCGACCTTCCGCAGGCAATTGCAGCACTTCATCGAGGTCAAGGTGCAGGGCAACAACGTCATTGAACGATTGTATGCGGATTACATGCCCGCGCCTTTTCTTTCCCTGCTCGTCGAGGACTGTATCGCCAAAGGCATGGACTACAACAACGGTGGCCCGCGCTATAACACCACCTACATCATGGGTGTCGCACCCGCCACCTGCGCGGACAGTCTTGCCGCATTGAAGTACCACGTCTTCGATCGCAAGTCCGTAACCATGGATGAGTTGCTGGACGCTCTTTCCCACAATTTCGAGGGCAGCGAAAAGCTGCGACTGCGGCTTTGGAACAAGACCCCGAAGTTCGGAAACGATGATGACTACGCGGATGCGGTTCTCGTGGACGTCTTCAACGCCTTCTTCGACATGGTGGACGGCCGCAGAAACACGAAAGGTGGTTTCTGCCGCGTCAATTATCTCTCGACGACTTGCCACGTTTATTTCGGCTCAATGACCGGAGCCACGCCCGACGGACGGCGCGCCCTCGAGCCCCTCTCTGACGGCATTTCGCCCGTCCAGGGCGCGGACCGCAACGGCCCGACTGCCGTGGTCAAGTCTGCTGCGAAGATGGATCACGCTCGGACCGGGGGAACCCTGCTCAATCAGAAATTCACGCCACGGCTGTTGGAAGGGGAAAGTGGGCTTAACAAAGTGGCGCAACTGGTGCGCTCATATTTCCGTCTCGACGGGCATCACATCCAGTTCAACGTCGTCACTGCAGACATCCTGCACGCCGCGCAAGCCGAACCGGAGAAATATCGCGATCTCATTGTCCGCGTCGCAGGTTATAGCGATTATTTCTGTGATCTGACCCGCGCCTTGCAGGACGAAATCATCGCGCGCACGGAGCACGAGTCCTTCGCCTCAGAAGCTGCCGGGCCTCCGCGCGCCGACCCGCAATATCACTCGGTCAACTGAAGTCAGTCCCGCCCCTGGATGAGTTCTACGGTTGTGGCGCCTGGACCCAACGGCACGCTGTACGCGCCTCTTTCCAATTGCAAAGGTCTCGAGGGGCGGAATGGTCCTATGCCCGCAGCTTTAAAGGGTTGCTCCACACGCAAGCGGGCCACCGCCGTAAATTGCGTGGCCGCTGCAAACTCAATCCTGACTCTGTGCGTCTTGGGATCGATCTCCAGGCCCTGAAACTCCCCGGAATCGAGCGTCAGCCACAGCCCAAACGGTGCGATGTACACACGCATCCGGAAGGAATCCAGCGGCGTCACATGCACACCCTTTGCATCCGCACGCAGATTGCCTCCAAACGCAACCCAGCCGAACTCCGGATGCTGCACCACGTATGTGCCGGTGTTGACCGCGTGACCGAAGAAGTTCGGGCCGTAATCACCGGAGAGGGGATCAAACTTAAGCATGTCTGGATAAGAGTGGAACGCGGCGGAGGCAAATCCTTCCTGATCGATGTTGGTTAGTGCTCCCATTGTGCCGCCGTAACCCACGCGCAGCAGATAGAAATCGTCTGGAGCCTCGCGAAACGTAGCAAAGAGAGGAATGGCGTTCAAGGTCGAGCCATAATGATGCAGCTGCCGCTCGATGCGCCTGTATTTCGCGGCGTAGACAAAATCCCAGTAACGCCTCGCGCTTCCGTTGTAGCCCCAGTGAGGAACTGTCGGGTCGTAGCCTAGGATGGCGTCGAGCGTCACCTGGGCCTTCTCTTTGTAACCGAAGTATTTCATCCAGGCGAAGACTTCTTCCTGTCCGGTCGAATCCCAAGGCATCTCGCTCCCAAAGGGGAAGGCCTGCGTCCGCCAGTGATCCGCCCGTGCCCGCATCTTGGTTTCCAGGTCGTCGGCTTGTGCCTTATAGCCCTCGCGCTTCAAGTCATCGAGGATAAACAGGAAGATGTCGCCCTCCATCTGGCCGAACTCCGCATAGCCGGAGGCGAATTGCACCATAGCCACCGACGTCTCATAAGCGCGCGTGAGATACCAGTCCCACGTATGATTCGTGACCAGTCCTTGGTGATTGCGTGCAAGCCGGTAAAGCACCCAATAAGCCGCGGCAATGTGCGGATAATCGAAGGAGCGATCTACTCTCTCCGCATCCTGTTTGTTCCAACTGGTCCAGCTTTTCCAGTCAAGATCGCTGCGGTAGTAGCCGGCCGGTAGCTCATCGGGCTGGTAATAGAACAAGCTCTTGCGTACGCCGTTCTTGCGCGGGCCATCGCTGTACTGCAACTTCCCCCACATAACCTCATCCACGAACTTCTCGTATTTCTCTAGTTCTTGCTTGTCGGGCTGGCCCCATTCCTTCATCACCGCGGCCAGCCACGACCCGGCGCCGCCTTCATCCCCGAGCCCGGCAATCCACACGCGGCTGTCTTGCGTAACGATCTCGTTAGTCTCCCGGTCATAGGTCATGATCGAGGGGCTGCGTCTGAAGTGATCCTTGGGATCGACGTACCATTGTGTCGTGGTCAGGAAATGGCCCATGTCTCGCACAATCTGCGCCTCTGGCTTGGTCACGAAGTATTGAATGGTTTGCACCAAACTGTCCTCATATGTCACCGTCACGCGGGCGCGCCCCCACGTTTTACCGTGCAGCGTGAAGCTCCTCCAGTTGCCCGTTGATCTACGCTCCGGATCGATCGTGATAGCTCCGGTCGGTTCCACGCTGACAGATTTGACACTCTTCGGATATTTCAGGAAGAGGTGCCCTTCAATGTCTGTGGGCAGCACGTAACCCGGAATGCCCACGGCCACCGGCCGGCCGTTTGCCTCCAGCGTCTTCTCTATGTCTCGTATGGAATCGGAGAGCACAAATCTCACGCCATAAGTCACGGATTCTCCCGGTGCGAGCACTCGAACCGTCGGTGGATTCCACTGCTGCGCCTTTTTCCATTCGTTCTCCGCATAGGCTTGGGTATGAACCATCCAATCGTAGAATCCTTCAAAGGTGACGCCTCGCGGAGTGCGATCGTGAAATACCGTTGGCTTTGGCTCAGGGCGCCACTCCGGCCCTGGTATCGGATTGTAGGCTTCAAAGGGTGTCCTGCCCTCGGGGAAAACCAGCAGAGCCGGACCATGGCCGTTGAGCCGTGTCACCTGCAAGTACCCCGCATCTTCACCGATGTAGGGATCGTAAAATGAACAAAGCGCGTGGGCCTGGCCCAGGGAGCGGTCGTTCAGCACATTGTTGAAGACCATCGGTATGCCCAGCGCGCCGATCTGCACTCCCGCAGACGATTTGTTTCTCACCACGAACAAAAGCACAAGCTTTCCATCCTTAATTAGCCAGGTGCGCGTGACCTGCAGCGGAATATCGGGGGGCAGAGTGGGGGCCAGATCAGCGGACGCCAGAACCCCCGGGCCGGTTGGGAGAGGCAAAACCGGCGTGCGGGTCAGGGCCGTGGAATAACTCCGCCATTCTCCGGACTCGCCCTGGCGAACTCGTAGATCCAGATCGCCCAGGTGGTAGTAGCCACCCTGCGAACGCTCGACAAGCAAATCGCCCGGCGTGAAATCGAATCCCTCCGCGCCCTTGGCCAGAAGCGCAGCCACCGTCTGAGACGAACGCACCAGCTTCAATTGGAATTCCGGAGTATCCAGATCGGTTGTTCCCTGGCTGAGCATGGGACCGGGAGTGGCATTCTTTTTCTGCTGAGGCTCCTGTCCCCGCAAGGAAAAAGGGCCAGTGGACTCGGCAAGGAAGAATACAGAGAGAAGAAGAATCAACCTAGACATACGCGTTGGCATAGCTAGCCCCCTGATTGGAAGGGAATTGGAAAGAGTTGGGATCCATGATTATATAAAGTATGCTGGCCCCGCCGTGGCCACTCTACCCCTTTTCTCCCGCCTCTTCCAAGCCCTCTGGCTTGCAGTTCGCGGACGGATTCGCGGAGTCGGCCCGGCATTTCTTTCCGTTTCTGCTTTTGCTTCGCAATTTCTGGGGGTTGCACATGAATCGTCGTGAATTCCTACATGACCTCTCGGTCGCCACCGTCGGCGCTCGTTATCTCGCGAAAACTGCGGAAGCCGCCCTCCCGGGAGCGGAAGTCTCTACACAACCCTTGATCGGGGACTACGGAGCCCAGGGCGTTCCTGACATTACTGGTCACACGCTACTCGCGGAGTTCAGCCTGGGGAGTGCTGCGTGGAAAGTCTATGAAGATCTGCGCACGCGTGATGGCGTAATCACTTTCATTTCTTCGAAGAACGAGGCCCGAGTGTTGCGCAAAAGCGCCGAAGCCACTTTTGCGGAGGCGAATCCGCCCTACTTGGGGTTGAGTCCCGAACAGATTGGCTTATCCGGCGCGGATCTTCTGGCCGATAAGCTTCTTGAAGGCGGCGGCGATCCAGATCCCGAGCGCGTTCGTGCTGCGGCTCCGCCGCAAGGCTCGGCTCACGAAGAGGAGCGGTGGCGCTTACCGTGGAATACGTTTGTCGGAACCAAGGAGTGCTTCGACACGATGCCCGTGTTCCCCGGGGGAAGTACGCGGACGTATCACCCCATGCAGTACTTTCCCAGCCTCACCGGCAAAGCCGTCGAAAATCGGTGGGAAGGCTTGATTGGCGGTTGCATGCCGGCCGTGCGAAAAGTCTTCCCACTTTCCAATAGGGATTATGAGGAAGTAGTCGTCTTTGGCGACGTGGAAGCACGCGACAAATTCATCGTGCAAACCTGGCATCGCACCGCGCGCGTAGAGAACGGAAAAATCACCAAGGTCGTTTACGGTTACAGTTATCCGGACTTTCCGCCCCGGCGCCGCGCTCCTGCGCCTGCACAGTTTTACCGCGCATTGCTTGTGTTCGCCGGTTATTGGGAGAAACAACTGAAGGACATGGCCAAGGTGTCGCTCCCCGTCGAAGACTGGGCAGACATGGCAAAACACGCCGTGGTGCGCGAGTTGATGGTGCGTCCGGGTGGCGTCTACCCGAAGTACGGCGCTATCGACCGCGATTACTACGGCTCCGAATACGATGGATTCCAGGACGTTTTCACCAGCGCGGTCTACACAAACCTGGAATGGGGACGATTCGAGCAGGCGCGCCTCATTATCGACAACTATTTCTCCGACTTTGTGGATGACCAAGGCATGATCAACATGCGCGGCCCGGAAACGGCTCAGTTTGGAATGACACTCTCCCTGCTTGCACGCTACTTCCATTACACCAACGACGCCGCCATGCTGCAGAAGCACCGCAAGAAGATCGCAGCCACCGCCGGGTTGCTCATCGAACTTCACAACGCAAGCTTGAAGCTGCGGCCGGACGATCCGGGCCATGGACTGATCCACGGCTGGAGCGAATCCGATTCTTGTCTCATGCCGGCACCCATGACTTGGTGGCTGCCCTATTACGCCAACAGCGCTTTCGCGGCCCGCGGTCTCCGGGATATCGCCCGCGTCTGGCCGAAGATCTTCGCCTCAAAGAAGGACCCCCAAGACGCATTTATTGCAGACTCCTGGATGTACAGCAGCAGAGAGTTGCAGCAGACCGTCGTGCGAGCGATGAACAAAAACATCCGCCGGGACATGAACCCGCCCTACATTAGCACGTATCCGGGCCCTACAATGACCTTCCGCGAATCCATGGAAAAAGAGATGCCCAGTCCGCAGGGTTGGCCTCACCGTCCCTATGCGGAATTGTTGCAGGCGGATGTTCTGCCGCCGGAGCTCGCCAATCTCGTGATCGATTGCATGCGCGCTTATGGTGCGACCACGCTTGGTGTGGTGGCCAATGTGGGACCAGCTAGGGCCGGTGAGCGGGCCATCCTCGGATTCATTTCTTACGGCTATGCCCAGATGCTTCTCCGGCTCGACCGCATTGAAGAATACCTCTTGTTCTTGTACTCGCACAGATATCACGACCATACGCGAGGAAGCTGGACGGCGGGGGAGGTGGCGAGTATTGACGGCAGCACCGCACTTTTCTGCATTCCGGCGCAGCAGACAATTCCATTGCTTGTTCGCTGGCTGCTCGTCCTGGAGGATTCTGACGAGGAACGCTTGTACCTTGCAAAAGGCGTGCCGCGTGATTGGCTCGCCTCGGGCAAGGAGATCCGGATTGACGGCGCGCCAACGCGCTGGGGCAAAGTCTCTTTCCGCCTCGGCATGAATGCGGCGCAGGACCGGGTGAATGCGAAGGTGGAACTCGCGGCAGGTTCCGCTCCAAAAGAGCTTCATGTGAAGTTGCGCCTGCCCAAAGGAAAGCAAATCAAGCGAGCGTTAGTGAATGGCAAAGTCGGTGCCGCGGGCGGACTGCATAACGACTCCGTCGTCGTCCCCGTCGGCAACGAACGCGCCTTCGACATCGTCGCCGAAATCGCCTAGCTGCCGCCTCATGGATCCTGTCTGGGGGCCTCGGACCTGCAGCGTCCGTGTGAATGACTGTGGTTTTCGCCAGTGCGCAGCTTGCGCTAAGAGTCATCTCTTCAGGAGGTAGGGCTTCAGAGTCTGTGCGAGTACCCGTGCTTTTCGTCAGGGCATAGCTTCACAGCTTGCGGAAAAAGTCTTCATCTTTAGGAGGCCGGGGCTTCAGCCCCGGCGCAAAGCCCTTATAAACAATGGGCTTTAGCCCCTGAAGAAAGGCTTTTTCTGGTCTTTCCGCACCCTCTTCATCCATGCCGCAATTGTCGCATGCTCAGTCCGGCTTCCGCGACTTTTGCGTCCGCAGATTTTTGGCGGAAGCCGCTGAGGGCCGCCTTTTCCTGTTATCACACAGGCTCTTGAGCCCCCACGTAACCGCTGCAATACCCGTGGGCTCGGCAGCCCCTGGGCTTCAGCCCATGCCGCGAAGCGCCCCTGAGCAAACTGCTCTCTTCACTCCGCATCGATTCACGAGATGGGTCCTAGTGCGAATCCTCCGCCGCCTTGATTTCAAAATTGCGGGGCGGTGTTACGCCCGCAAGATGTTGCACAAAATAGTCCCAGCGTCGACGAACCAGATAGTTGTTTCCCTCGCCGTGGGGCATATTGGGCACGAAGAGCATATCGAAATCCTTGCCGGCCTTTATAAGAGCATCAACGAAGCGCATTGTTTCGACGGGGTGCACGTTGTCGTCCATGTCCCCGTGCTCGATCAGCAGATGGCCCTCGAGGCGGCTCGCCATGGTTACGTTCGACTGCGCGGTGTAGTCCTCCTTCACCGGGTAGCCCTGGTACAGTTCGTTCCACCAAGCCTTGTCCAATCGCGCATCGTGGTCGCCGGAAATGGTCACGCCGACCTTGTATAAATCAGGGAAGACCAACATGGCGTGCGCCGCGCCATAACCTCCGGCGGAAGTTCCAAAGATTCCGACGCGCGAAACGTCCATGTAGGGGTATTTTTCCGCCATCTGTTTGATCATCGCCACATGATCCTCAAACGCTCCGCCGAGATTCCGGTAGGAAAATTCGTGGAAGGCGCGCGAGCGCCCGGTTGTGCCCCGCCCGTCAATCATCACGACAACAAATCCGAGTTCCGCCGTGGCCTGCAGCCCGTCCCTCATGACGGCACTGCCGAACGATTTCGGAACAAAAAACGCCTGCGGCCCGGTGTACACATGTTCGATGATCGGGTACTTCTTCGCCGCGTCGAAATTGGAAGGCCGCCAGATCAGCGCATAGAGATCGTATTTGCCGTCCGCAGACTTGCCTTGAAACGCCTCAGGATATTTCCAGCCCGTTGCAAGAAGATGCCCCGCGTCCCCCTTGATCAGCACGCACACATCGCCACCATCCTTCAACCGCCGCAGTACGGACAAGCCGGGAGCGTCCGGACGGGAGTAGCTGTCAATAAAATACACGTTGTCCGGTGAGACGCTGACCGCATGATCGGCATTTTCTGGTGAAAGAAGCGTAAGCCCGGAGCCGTCCAGTCCAATCGAATAGAGATGCGTCAGGTAGGGATCCTCGCCTTTCTCGCGTCCGCATGCCAGAAAATAGACGCGCCGGTTCTTCTCATCAATCGCCTCGATTCCGCGCACCACCCAGGAACCCTGCGTCAACTGCCGGACCACCGCGCCGGTCTTTTCGTTGTAAAGATAAAGATGGTTCCAGCCATCGCGCTCTGAGGTCCACAAAACCTCTCCCGACGCTCGCAAAAAGCGATAGAAAGTCTCGCCAGGGTCCACGTAGGTGTCGGCCTGCTCTCGGATGACAACCTTTTGCTCTCCCGTGGCAGGATCGACGGTGCGCAATTCAACCGATTTGCTGCCGCGATCGTAGTAATCGTAAAAGATACTCTTGCTGTCCTCGAACCACGAGAAACCCGGCCCTTCCTGGAAGGGAAGTTCCAGCGGCGGTGATTTGACGTCGATGCGTCGGCCCGATGGAACCTCGAAGATGATGGGTTGTGCCGTCGCGAGAGTTTCTCCTGGCAAAGGATAGACGTAGGTGAATGCCTTCGGCCGCAACTGGTCAGGGGGCACAAACTGTAGGCTGGTAAACCGGCCGGAGTTCCTGGAATCCAGCCGGTAGGTCACGAGCTTGGATGAGTCCGGAGCCCAGAACACGGCAGCGTGCTGCCTGATGTTCTGCACGCCCTGTTCCCGCAAGAGGCCAAGGGAGGGAAGTTCGGTGGCGTAATCCCAGCTTGCTTCGCCGTCTTGAGTCAGCAGGGCAGTCTGTCCGGTAGAGACATTGCGCAGGTAGAGATTGTAGTCCTTCACGAAGGCAGCCCATATGCCGTCGGGAGATAATTCCTCGTAGGGATCCTTTTCGTCCTCCGCACCGGGCGCGCACTTGTAATCGGCTAAGCTGCACACCCACTTGTTCTTCCCAATGTGCAGAGTGATCGACTTGCCCCCATCCGTATATTCGAAATTATCGAACGGAAGTTTCTCGGGCTTGTATTCCTGCTTGGTGGCCGCGCTCAAGCCTGCCGCAAGCCGGGCATGGTCGAACGCGGGGGCGCTGGTGTTTTGCGCCGCGTCGACCAGCACAAATTGCGAGCCTTCAGGCGTCGACGTGCGATACCAAAACCGGCTCGTCTTTTCAATCCAGTGCGTGAAGACATGCGCGTCGGTAATCTGCTTCCGCTGCGCTCCGGTCTGAAAACCCGCGGCACGCTTGTAATCCTCCAGCGTGCCTTGCGCACCCGACCACGCCGGGAAAAGAATCAGAACCGCCAGCACCCACCACCAATTGCCCAGACCAGTCGAATCTTGCTTCGTCATGGACACATCCCTCTATTCCCAACGCGCCGTGATAACAATCGATTGGCAACCCATTCTTGGGGCTTTGGAATCTGCGTTCCGCCACTAAAGCGCGGAGCATCCGCCCACTCCCAGAGGACACACAGGTCTGTCCTCCCGCAACCACTCATCAGTCCCAGGAAACTCTTACGCCTCCACTTTCCAATAGACGGTGTAGCGATCCTTGAAGATCTTGTAGAAAGGTACAAGGTTGTAGTTCTGCTTCTGCCGGACCGTCCGGAACTCCAGTTGTTTGCCGGGAATGGGTTCAACCCAGGCTGTGGGGTCCTTGGATGCCAGCTTGATTTCCGGCGGTGGCGCCGGCTTCTGCCCCTCTTTCAATTCCTCCGGGCCCTGCGGACCATAGATCATCTCATCGCGCAAGCCTGCATTCCCCATGTTCCCCGCCAGCACAAGTGGCCCGTACATCATGCCCTGAACCGTCGGGTCGTCCTGAGCCGGTGCAACACGGAGCCACATGGGAACCGTGAGCTCCACTTTGTCTCCGTCGGACCAGCGGCGCTCTATCTTCGCGTAACTCCCGGGCTGCGCGCTGGCTTTCACGGGCTCGCCGTTCACCATGATGGCTACGCCCTTCTCCGCCCAGTCGGGAATGCGAAGATTGATGGCCAGTTCAGTTGGCTTCTTTACGGAAACTGCGAGCCGGGTATGGTTTTCCTCCGGGAATCGCGTCTGCTGTGTTACCTTGACTCCCTTTTCCGGCCAATTCACCTCCGACGAGATGAACATGTTGACGTACAGGCCGTGTGCATCATGGAAATAAATCGTGTCTTGCGTCTTCGCAAATTCCTCGATGCCGGTGCCTCCGCAACACAGGAAAGAATCGTACGGCGTGCTGAATGTGCGATACAGCCCCGGCGCGATGGACACAAAATACATCACCATTCCGTCCGGATCCTGCGTTCCCAGCCGCAGGTTGTAGAGCACCCGCTCGTAGTAGTCGATCTTCTTCGGGTCCGCGCTTAATCCGTACAGATGCCGCGTCAATTTCATCATGTTGTAGGTGCAGCAGCACTCCTGTGCCACCGGCCAAAGCTGCTTGGAAATCTGCCCCGGCTCGTGCCATGCCTCGCGGTCTCCGCTGGTCCCGCCCGTACAGTACGCGTGCTGTGTTGTGACTACCGTCCAAAAATAGTCCGCAATGTCAAAGAAGCGCTGCTGTCCGGTCAATTCGTAGGCCCGCGCCGCGCCGGTCATCTTCGGGATATTCGTGTTTGCATGTTTGCCGCTGAGCTCATCGCGGTGCGCTGCCAGAGGATCAAAAATCGCTTTGTGGTCGAAGCGCAACGCCCAGCGCAGATAATCCGCATTCCCTGTGAGCGCGTAGAGATTCAGCAGCACTTCCAGCATGCCGCCGTGTTCCACGCGCAGCACGTGAGCCATGTGCTCGTCAGATAGCGGATCGACGAAGGCTCCGGCCCATTTGGCCATTTGCTCCACTGTTTCCAGGGCCTCGGCATTTCCGCAGTGCAAGTACATGTCCAGGTGGCCAGCCATGATCTTGTGGTAGGTGTAAAAGGGAGCCCACACGCGCTCCCCATCCCGCAGCCGGTCGTAGAAGTTCGATGGGTAGGCGCCGAGATAGCCCGTCCCCAATTTCTTCTGGCAACGCGCCAACTCGCTGACCATGGCGTTGGCCTTCGTCTTGAGCTCCTCATCACGCGTACTGGAATAAGTCAGAGCACACGCGGTCAGATAGTGCCCGCCCGTGTAGTGCCCCCGCAGCTCGCAATCCGGCGCCTCCCACCCTCCCAGCGGCTGTGCGGAGGATGGAAGACCCGCCGTCAGCCGGAAGGAGTGGAGCAGCCGGTCATTGGGAAGCACGTGCAAGTACCGGCGATTGATTTCCATCGCCTTCTTGAACAAATCGTCATGCAACTGCACCTGTGTCAACGCAAAGGGCTGGACCTTCCAGGGCACCTTGTCTGCGATCGCCTCTGCGCCTCCGGGCGAGGAGGAGCCGGAAAGCACACGCGACAAGGCAGGCCGTCCTGCCAATTGCAGTGCGGCAAGAGCACCTGATGCCGCGCTGGACACAAGAAATTCGCGACGCGAGAAACTGTTCTGGTTCATAATCCTTCATTCCTTCCGGTTGGCATCGAGGAATTGCCCCTGAATCTAGGTTGACCGTAAAAGCGCCAAGCCCCTGGGGAATTTCATCATTGGGGAAACCCAAGTTAGCGCGCTCTGGACTGGATAATGTATACACCAATCACCATGCCTTGCCAACCGCTACTCTCTTCCACTATTGCCCCATGTCCGGGACTGCGCAAGCCAGTGCGTGGGCTGTTCCTTCTTAGTGAGATGAAGTTCTCGTCTCTCCCGGTGTGCGGCAGCCTCCTTGTCCTGACCTGCGAGGTGCCCCAGCTTTTGCGCATGGAACCCCGCCGCCGGCCCAAGGCGATTCTTCCAAGAAGTCATGTTATGCTTAATACGATTTGCATTGTAGGTGCACGGCCCCGCCAGGGCCCGTGCGTTTATTGCTAGGTACTGCGGATAGCGCTCCCACCACGGTCTGGTGAATCGCCGGAAAGGTGTTGTATAAAGTAAAAAACATCCTATGCCAAAGCGTCAGTCGAGGCCCAATCTGGGTTCTTCCCGCTCCTTGCCTAAGTCCGGACACACCTTGGAAGCCAGGAAGGTACTCCCCATTCCAAGGCAGTCGCTGGCTGCGGCCGTGGTTGAACGTCTGCGCGAACAGATCCTTAACGGGGAATTGCACGAGGGACAGCAACTCCGCCAGGATGCCATTGCCGCTGAATTTCAGATCAGTCGCATCCCTGTCCGCGAAGCGCTGAGCCATCTGGCTGCTGAAGGTCTGATCACCATTGTCGCCAACCGCGGCGCGGTGGTTTCCTCGCTTGCTCCGGAAGAAATTGAACAGCTCTTCGAGACGCGAGCTGTGCTCGAATGCTACATGTTGCGCTGCGCCATTCCGAATTTCACGGATGATGATTTTGAAAAGGCCGAAGCCATCCTCAAAAGCTATGAAGAGTCCTTGGAACACGATTCCGAAATCAAAAACTGGGGCGCGTGGAATTGGAGTTTCCATTCCACCTTGTATGCTCCGGCAAATAAGCCCACGACCCTTGCTCTCATCAAGAAACTAAACACGAATTGCGACCGCTATACCAGGCTTCACCTCGTTTTCACCCGGTCATTGCACCAGGCCGGCCAAGCTCATCGCGAATTGCTCAAGGCCTGCCGTTCCCGAAACCCGGATATCGCTTCCGCCGCTCTGTGGAAGCACATCACCGACGCGGGGGCCTATCTCAAGGAGTCCATTCAAAAGCGCCGCGCGAAACCGGCCTGAAGCCACACGCGCGCCTTTATCTGTTTCCCCGGGCGGCTCATTCCGCCCCCATCTCCTGCCTCACCCGAGTTCCACGCTAGCCGTCGCAACGGACAGACGCGGCAGTTCTAGCCGAATTTTGTCCTTCTCGATCCTAGCCGTGTGCCGCTGAATCACCACCTGGTCGGGAGCTTCAAAGCTGTTGAATGCGTTGAGATCCGGATTGTGCAGCATGTCCGCGGTGACAGCTTTCGGGGCGCCTCCCAGCACTGTGCAATCCACAACAACATCTTTATCAGCCGAGGGATTTACAAAACTCAATACCAGTTCCTTCGCGCCCTTGGAAGCCGAGACGGAAATGCCTTCCGGCGACGGTTCCGAAGGCACGACTCGCACTGCCGTTTTTGAGCGGTGTGCTTTGAAGAGTGCGAAAGCATAATAGGTTGTGGTCCTCACGCATTTCTCGCTCTCCGCACCTTCTGTCATGAGCAGTGACTGCAGCACATTCACGATCTGCGCGATGTTGCACATGTACAACCGGTCCGCCAAGCGGTTGAACAGGTTGAGGCCCAGCGCGGCCGCGAGCGCGCTGCGCATCGTGCTCTGCTGCCACAGCGCCCCGTGCCGTTTTTCGTCCTCGGAAGGGATTTGATCCCACACACCCCACTCGTCCAGAATCAGGGCGATTTTGCTTCCTCTCGGATATCCGTCGAGAACCGCGCGTTGCAGGCAGATGGCCTCTTCCACGTCTTTGAAAATCCGCAACTGTTCCGTCATGTGCAGCACGTCGAACTTGGTGGGCTCCTGTTTTCCGCCTTCGTAATAGTGCATCGAAAGCCCGTCGGGCAACTCTCCCCGAAGGTTGTCCAATACGCCCCGCGACCAACGCACATCCGCTCTCGAGGGGCCGCTTGCGATCAAGAAAGGTGCTGTTCCTCCGAATTCTTTCAGGTAAACCGCAAATCTTCGATACAGCGCGGCGTACTCTTCCGGCTTCATGTCGCCGCCGCAGCCCCAACTCTCGTTTCCCACTCCCCAATAGCGCACTTTGAATGGTTCGCGCGCTCCATTGCCGATCCTTTCTTCGGACAAGGCGCTTCCCGCGGGGTAGTTGCAGTACTCGACCCAGTCTCGCAACTCGCTTGGAGAGCCGCTTCCCACATTTCCCGCCAGATAGGGTTCGGCGCCAATCAATCTGCACAGTTCGATGAACTCGTGAGTGCCGAAACTGTTGTCCTCGACGTACCCGCCCCAGTGGATGTTGACCCTCTTCGGCCGTCGCGCCTCGGGACCTATGCCGTCTCGCCAGTGATAGTCGTCCGCAAAGCAGCCCCCAGGCCAGCGCAGCACAGGCACCCCGACATCCCGCAGGTATTTCACTGCCAGCTTCCGGTGGCCGTTAATATTCGGGACTTTCGAGTTCCGCCCGACCCACAACCCCCCGTACACGCAGGAGCCCAGGTGCTCGGCAAAATGCCCGTGGAATTCGGGCCTCACCAGTCCAATCTCGGAATCCGTTTTCACAAGAAATTCCTGCACCTTACTCGCGTCGACAAAAACCCCTCGCGGCACAAGACTCAGCAGGGAAACGCAGCCGCAATCGGCCACGAACTGGCGGCGTGAAACGGATCGCATAATGGGTCCTCCTTGTACTGTTCGCTACCGTAATACAAGTTGTCATCCAATGTTTACTGCAACGTTACTCAAACTGCTTATCGTCTCCAGCAAGCGCTGAAGATACTGAAAATGCCGCCTCTCGCTTTCTAGCAGACTCCATCTATTGATTCTACAAGACTTGTTGGTGCCTATCTTCCGCCTCGTTTCCTGAGAACCCGATCTCCTGGGCGCCCAGTTCCTAGGCGCGTCGCGGCCGTGCGCGGCGCACACGTCAACATGTACTGTTGAATATATAGAAAGTCAAGCGAAATCCAACGGGGTGAATCTCGCGCATCATTTCACCCGCAGCGGGAAATCCCGCCGCCCGGAAAACGCACGCCTAGCTAGAAATTGTCCCCTACTAGGGCCTGCGTTTGACAGGCGGCGGGGGGTCGCTGGGCAGGGGTGCAAGAAAACGTTTACGAAAGTGCTTGACACGCTCCTTTTCGTGCGCTAAAAGGTCGTTTAATAATGTATACAATCTTCCGTCTCCTCGAGAGTGATTGGTCGGCTTGGTTCCCAGAAGCGAAGGAGGCTCCCGTGGGGAGGAGCCCAGCGGGTACGAGGCTGGTAGGTAGGCTCTCGGGCAGTCCCGGATGATTGTTCCGCAGAACGGGGGTTGGTGCTGTTTTGCATCGGGTTCGATGTCTGTCGGAGGAGGGGCAATGTCTCGAAAGCTTCTGGACTTATGCTTGAGATTACCCGTTAGTGTAGCGGTGCTGCTTTGTTTTGGTCTGCGGCCAGCGTTCGGCCAGATGGGTTCAGAGGGAACGCTAAACGTTGTAGTTGTCGATCAGAGCGGCGGGGCTCTGGTAGGTGCGCAACTTGAGCTGAAAGACATCGGTACAAACGAGGTGCGCACGGCCGTAACGCAAGAGGTTGGTGTCGTCGTATTGGCCCATGTTCCGCTGGGAACATATCGCTTAACCGTCCGGAAGAGCAGCTTCAAGGATTCGGTCATGGAAAATGTTGTGATTCAGGGCGGACGCGTTACTGACCTCAAGGTTCAATTGCAACTCGGAGCCGCTGTGGAAAGAGTCGTGGTCGAAGCCACAGCGTTGCAGATTATAGAAACCACGTCGAATTCGGTGGCCACGACGATTGACATAAAACAACTGGAAGACCTTCCGATGTCCGGCCGGGATGTCAGCGTCCTGGCGCAGCTTTCAGTGGGATACGCCGGGTCAAACGGTCAAGGTACATGGAATGGGCTCCCGTTGACTGCACAAAGTAACACCATCGACGGTGTAGTTTCCTCCACCAGTCGCATGAAATTTGCCGGCAACGTAGCCCCCGGCTTAGAAGCACGCCTGGAAGATATACAAGAGATAACAGTACAGACCAGCCAGACGGACTTGAGCCAAGGCATGGGGATGGCGGCGATGCAGGTGAATTTTGTGACCCGCCGCGGCGAGAACGACTTCCACGGGCGCATTTACGAGGATTTTCGCAATACCGTCCTGAACGCCAATAGCTGGACCAACAACGCCGAGGGTCTTGCCAGAACTCCGCTGATTCTGAACAACTTTGGCGGTACCGTTGGGGGCCGCATCATTAAGGATAAGCTCTTCTTCTTTGGCTCCTTCTCAATGGCCAAACAACCGGGGGGTTATATTACCGGTGCGAACGTGTATCCGTACTTCACCACTGTTCTAACTCCCTTGGCCCAGTCTGGCGTTTACACCGACTCCACTGGCAAGCAGATCAATTTGTTCTCGATCGCCACAGCAAATAGCCTGCCCACGTCGAATGCGGCCGTTGCGGCGCAGCAGACGCTGATCAACTCGGCGATTCAAACCACGGGCACGGCCATCAGCGCTTCCGGGAACCCAAACTACGAAAATATCAATTGGCTTGTGAATGCGCCGATCACGCGGTATTACCCGGCGTTTCGCGTAGACTACAACGCTTCACAGAAGCTTCGTTTTGACTTCTCCTTTGAAGAGACGAAGTATAGCCAGCCAAACGCAGCTTCCCCTTATTTCCCAGGTTCCGCTTTTGCAGACCAGGCTGCTGCCAACAAATCCAACAACTACATCGGGTCTTTGGGAGTCGGCTGGACGATCAGCCCCACACTGGTGAACCAGTTTAGAGGCGGCTACTACTACAACGCTTATTGGTACAGCCAGGGCTCGAAGCCAGACTGGTTACAAAACGATCAGGTAGCTTGGGGCGCGATCAGCGGCACCGGTATCGCCTCCGGCCAGACCTTTAACCTCCCGATCACGACTTACTATCCAGTTGTGAATTTCTCGGACAACTTGTCCTGGATGCATGGAAAGCACTCCATCACCTTTGGCGCGGATTTCTACCGTGAGCAAGACCACTACTACAACGCGCCAGATGGCATTCCCAACATCAGCTTCGGGCTTGCCCCTGGTGATCCGGCAACCAACGCATTCAACGCAGCATTGGCCACGGAACCTCAGCAGGACCAAACCGACGCGAAGGCCCTTTATGCGATACTCGTCGGAAGAATCTCCAACGCGGGGCCGGTTGGCAGCGGATTCGCTCTCGACCAGAAAACCGGCCAGTATGCTACGACGGCCGGTCCCTCCTTTAATCTCGACGAACTACAGAAAGGCTGGGGCATTTTTGCCCAGGATTCATTCCGCCTTACGCCTCGTCTGACGGTCAATTATGGGTTGCGTTGGGACTTTACGGGCGACGATCACGACTTGACCAGCAGGTACCATGGGGCGGATGCGAGCCAGTTCTACGGACCTTCAATGCTTGGTCAGTCCTTCAGTCCGGGAACATTGTCGAACAACCTGAATCCCGCGTACGCTGCCGCGGAGCATCAATACAATGGGTTTAAAAAAACACCTCAGCCCACGATTGGTTTGGCATGGAACCCGTTGGCGGATACCGGAATCTGGAGAACGCTCTTGGGCGGAAGCAGCACCGTGATACGTGCGGGCTTCGACATCAAGCGCTACACGGAGCCGTACCAATTCTTCTGGAATAACGCTTCCAACTATGGCAAGGCATTCTTCCAAGCGTTCGCGCTGCAACCTGTCAGCGGTGGCGGCGTGGGCACATTCACTCCTGGAAGTCTTAGTTACGGCGACACCCTGCCTCCGTTTTCCCTCTTCCCGAGCAAATACTCAGACGTTTTGGCGCAGTCGCTCTACACCTATAACGTTTACTTCGGCGGCGCCGGGATGGACCCGAAGATCCACCAGCCCTACCTGCAAGAGTGGAATCTCGGTATTCAGAGGCAGCTTGGTGCAAATAACGTTCTGGAAGTTCGCTACATGGGCCATCGAACGCTTCACCAATGGGTTTCTGTCAACCCCAACGAAGTGAACATATTTGAGAATGGATTCCTGAAGGAATTCAAAGCAGCGCAGTCAAATCTCCAGCTTTACGAAGCCGCTAATCCCGGTTGCGTTGCTGCGGGCACTTGCAGCTTTGGGAACTCTGGCTTGCCGGGACAGGTCAACCTCCCCATCATGGCTACAGCCTTTGGTGGAGCTGCCTCCTCGGACTTCAGCAACCAAGGATTCGTCACTCTCCTGACGCAGGGTGCGGCGGGGGCGCTTGCCAGTGACTTGGCCTATCCGTCCGGCAATTTCAACTACATCTGCAATCTGGTCGGTTCTGCACTATCTCCGTGCGCCACTTCGTATGGCTACACGACACCCGGACCTTACCCCATCAACTTTCTCGAAGCCAATCCTTACCTTGATCCGTATCAGGGGGGCCAGCCCCCAAGCTGGTTGACCAGCGCGGGATACAGCACGTACCACGCTTTGCAGGTCGACTTCCGCCAAAAGCAATGGCACGGCATGCAGTTCGATGTGAACTACACCTGGAGCCACACTCTTGGTATTCAGCCTGACAACGCTTGGATGGGCAGCACAACAATATTCTCGATCCGGGACCTGCGCCTAAGCTATGGCCCCACGATGTTCGATTTGCGCCACGTCGTGCATGCCAGCGGGACTTTTGATTTGCCTTTCGGCAAAGGCAAGGCATTTCTCAACCAACAGGGAATTGTTGACAAGGTCGTTGGTGGTTGGACTCTTGGCACTGTCGTGACCATCAATTCTGGCTTCCCGTTCCAACTGACTGGCGGTTATCTCACCGTCAACGACTACGGAGACGGCGGGCTCGTACTGAACGGCACGTCCGTCTCTCAACTGCAGAAGAACATAGGCGTGTACAATGCGCCGGGTCCATACAGGAACCTCTTCAGTCCGGCAGTATTGAACACGGCCAGCAATCCATGTCCCAGCAGCCATCTCTTGGGAGTTTGCCAAAACACCACTCCCGGAGCGTTTGGTTTCAATCCATGGTTTGCTGGGCCCCGCACTTGGGATGCCGACCTGTCGGTGTCGAAGGTTGTCCCGTTTGGCGAGAGGCTTAAGTTCTCGCTGCAGGCGGAACTACTGAACGTCTTCAACCACCCCAACTGGTCCATTCCCGGAGTGGCTCCCAGCTATCAAGGGAGCGCAAACGTCCAATCGGGAGCATTTGGCCAGTCCGGGCCCTTGCCGATGACGCCGAACAGCACGAATGGAGGCGCTCGCGTCATCGAATTACGAGCCAATATTTCGTTCTAGTTTGACCGAGCCGCCTCGCGGCTCAACAGGGAGGCATTCATTGGGAATCCGGGATACCACCGGAACCGATGAATGCCTCTTTTTCACTTGTACTTCACGAACACTTGCGCGAAGGTGAGCACGAGCGGTCCAGACATGCCCAGGCCCAGTTGCTATACTGATGTGGGTCGTGAATTTGCCTTATTGATCATGAAAAGGATCTTTTACGCGGCGCTTAAGGTTTCGCTGGTCTCCTCGTTTCCGGCATTATTTGTTTGCGCCCAGCGTCCAGCGCAAACCCCTCCTTCTGTTTCGGAAACTGTGATCGAACACGCAATCGATCAGGCTTCGGCAGGTCACTGCCAGGATGCGTTGAAGGTTTTGAAAAAATCAGCAACTCGAGTTTCCGATAAGCAGTTGAAGTATCCGGCCGAAATGGCGGCGGTTCGCTGTGCGATGAGCCTCGGCGACACGGAAACTACGGTCCAGACGCTTCTGGCCCTAAATCGCGATTTCCCGGACGATCCACAAGTTCTGTACATTTCCACCCACTACTATTCCGAGCTCGCTCAAAAGGCTGCCCAGAGAATTGCAGCCGTAGCACCGAAATCTAACCAAGCCCACCAGCTCGAGGCGGAGGCGTTGGAATCACAGGAAAAATGGGACGCAGCCACTCTCGAGTACCGGCAAATTCTGGAACAGGATCCAAAGTTCCCCGGGATTCATTACCGCCTGGCACGGATCGCCTTATCGAGACCACAAACACCGGAAACCGTCGAAGAGGGAAAGAAGGAACTCGAGGCAGAGCTGCAAGTCGACCCCGCAAATGCCGCCGCCGCTTTCTTCTTGGGTGAAATCGCTCGCCAGGCTGGCCGTTGGGACGAGGCCATCTCCCGCTTTTCCAAGGCCGTTGAACTCGACCCCGGTTTCGCCGAAGCCTTTCTCGCTCTCGGCATGTCCCTGAATTCCGCCCAGCGTTTCCCTGACGCCGTTCCTCCCTTGGAAACTTACGTAAAGATGGTCCCGGAGGATCCCGCTGGCCACTACCAGCTTTCCGTCGCCTATGCCCGGACTGGCCGCAAGCAGGACGCCGTGCGCGAGATGGCCGTTCAGCAGGAACTCACGCAAAAGAAATCCGGCGGCGCTCCAAAACCTTAGGAGTCCCGGCCCAAAGGACGAACACGCTTTTGGAAGATGATCTCGAGACGCCACATCCTGCAAATGTTGAGCGGTACCGCCCTCGGCGCTAGCTTTTGCCGCTCCGCCCGCCTCCCCTCCCTCCTTGCCTCAGCGCATCCCGCCGATCCCTTGCCTCCTTTTGAAGAACTCCCCGCTAAATCCACTGGTATCTCCTGGATTCACGATAGCGGCCCCTCCCCCGACATGTATTTGCCGGAAACCACCGGTCCCGGTTGCGCTTTCTTCGACTACGACAATGACGGCTGGATGGACCTCTATCTCGTCAATAGCGGCCCGTGTGATTTCTACAAGCCCAAACTCCCGATTCGCAATGCCCTCTATCGCAACAACCGCGACGGCACCTTCGCCGACGTCACCGAAAAAGCGGGCGTTCCCGGCAATGCCTACGGCATGGGCATCGCAGTCGGCGATTACGATGGCGATGGCTTTCCCGATCTCTTCGTCTCGCAACATCCCCACAGCGTCCTCTACCACAACAATGGCGACGGCACCTTCACCGACGTCACGGAGAAGGCTGGCGTCCTCGCACCCGGCATGTCCACGAGCGCCGTTTGGTTCGACTACGACAACGACGGCCGCCTCGATCTCTTCGTCGGCCGCTTCGGCAATTTCGAAAAATCCACCAACATCGTCTGCATGTCCGGCATGCACAGCCGTGTCTATTGCAAGCCCACCCCGTACCTTGGCAGGCCCTGCTGGCTTTTTCATAACAATGGCGACGGCACTTTCACCGACGTCAGCAAGGAATCCGGCATCGCCAATTGGCCTGCAAAAGCCTGGGGCGTTGTCGCCGCCGATATCAACAACGACGGCTGGATGGATCTCTTCGTCAGCAATGACACCCTTCCCAATTTCCTATTCGCCAACCGCCGCGGCCGCTTCGAGGAGATCGGCATGCTCGGTGGTGTCGGCTACAACTCCTTCGGTCTCTCGCGCTCCAGCATGGGTGTGGACGCCGCCGACTACGACCAGGACGGCTGGATCGATCTCTTCCTCGCCAATGTCGATCACGAGCAGTATTCCCTCTACCACAACAACAAGGACGAAACATTCAATGACCTTGCCCCGGCTACCGGCATCGCTGCGCAATCCATACTCATGAGTGGCTGGGGATTGAAGTTCTTCGATTACGACAACGATGGCAATCTCGACCTCCTGATCTGCAATGGCCACCCCGACCCCTCGGTCGAAGAGCGCTTCCCGCAACTAACCTATGAGGAGCCCATGCTCCTGTTCCGCTACGACGGCGCGGTCTTCAAGAACGTCAGCGCTCAGTGCGGCCCCATTTTCACCAAGCATATGGCTTCCCGGGGCCTTGCCCTCGGCGACTTCGACAACGATGGTTCCGTGGACTTGCTCATCACCACCAACAACGGCCCTCCCGTATTGGTTCGCAACAATGCCGCCAAATCCAACCACTGGCTTGGTGTTCGCCTCGTCGGTACGAAATCCAACATCGACGCCGTCGGCGCCAAGCTCTCCTATAAAGCCGGCGACTTGGAGCGTCACGTTTTCAAGGTTGGCGGCGGCAGCTACCTTTCCTCGCACGACCCGCGCGTGGTCCTCGGCCTCGGCGCCAACAGCAAGGTGGACTCGCTGGAAATCAAATGGCCCAAGCCCAGCGACCGCGTCGAACGCTTCACTGACTTGCCTGCGGACCGCTACATCACTATCGTAGAAGGTCAGGGCAAATGGAAATAGGTGGTGCCCTATGCGCCAGGCAATCCCAAGTCAGGCGCTGTTCGCCTTAGCCCTCACTCTCTTTGCGCCGGCGCTTTGCACCCCCGCAATCCATCCTCAATTCAGCGGTCAGAGCAATTCCGCGCCACCCCAGCTTCCTGCAGCGCAATCTCAATCGCACCAGGTAAGTTCTTCCGATGCCGAAGCCGATCTTCGCGCCGGCATCGACTTGACCCGCGCGGGTCGTTTCGCCGAGGCCATCCCTCATTTCCTCTCCGCCGATGGCCGTGTTTCCGATGAATCCACGCTGCGCTTCGATCTCGCTATCTGCTATCTCGGCACGTCGCAGTTCTCCGAAGCCATCCGCACCCTCTCAACGCTGAAATCCTCGGGCTACGACAACGAGAATCTCGAGAGCCTCCTCGCGCAAGCTTCGATCGGCGCCGGCAATTTCGATGAAGCCATGGAAGCTCTCAAGCGTGCCGCCTCTTTCGCTCCCAAATCCGAAAAACTCTACGTCTTTGTCGCGGACGCCTGTGCCGATCACCAGGAGTACGAGTTCGGCCTGCGCGTTATCGATCTCGGCTTGGAAAAGCTCCCCAACTCCGCTCGCCTGCACTACCAGCGGGGTTATTTCCTCGTCCTGCTGGACCACTGGGATCCTGGGCAAGTCGAACTCGATCGCGCAGCCTCGCTCGCGCCCCACACCGAGATTGCCTTCCTTTCGCTCGCACAGAAATTCAAATTCGCTGGGAACTTGCCGGAGGCCATCCGTGTTTCCCGCCAGGCTGTGCAGGAGGGTCGCGCTAACTATCTGACTTTAGCCATCCTAGGAGACGCGCTCATCGCGCAGGGCGCAGCTCCCGGCCAGCCCGAGTTCGCCGAAGCGAAAGCTGCACTCATGAAAGCCGTTGAACAACGCCCGCAGTTCGCCGGGGCGCAACTCTCTCTCGGCTCTCTGTTGTTGACGGAGAATCAGCTGGATTCTGCTATCCAGCACCTTGAAACGGCCAGAAACCTCGCTCCTGACAACGTTGCGGTCTATCCACGCCTTGCTGCGGCCTACAGGAAAGCGGGAAACAAGCCAGCTGCGGCCGCGGCCCTGGCCGTCCTCGCCGACCTCAATGCCCAGTTAGCCAACAAGATTCGCACTGCACCCGGCGACCGCAAACCCATCATGGGTGGGGGAGATCCTGTTCCCAGCTCGCATCCGTGATGCGCTTCTACGCTAGTCCCCAGCAGTGTCACTTGATGCGGGGAAAGGGCCGTTCGACGACGCCCGTGCCTTCCTTGATCGTGAGGATTTCATCCGCCCTCAAATTGGCCAGCCTCGTCACGCTTCCGCTTGGCCAGCGGATCTCCAGGCTCTTGACCTCTTTGTGCTGCCCCAGGCCGAAATGCAGGCGCGGATCCTGCGCGGATTGGTAACTCATGCCGCCCTTGCGCTGATCGCAAAGTACCGTGTCTCCGGTGTCCAGCTTCACGCGCGCCCCGACCGCGTCTCGATTGGACTTCGTTCCAATCAGAAAGATCTCCAGCCAGTGGTTTTGATTGCCTCCATCGTTGCGAAACAGTTGGGCCGTCTGCCCGCTGTTGTTCACCAGAACGTCCAGGTCGCCGTCATTGTCAAAATCGCCCACGGCGATGCCCCTGCTCACCCGTGGTACTTGCAGGTCGGGCCCCAATTGGTCACTCACGTTTTCAAAGATGCCGCGGCCCGTGTTTCGGAATACCATTTTGGGTTCCGCGTAAGCCACATCACTTCGATAACGCTGAATATTGTCCAGCACGTGTCCGTTGGCGATGAACAGATCGCGTGCGCCATCATTGTCGTAGTCGAAAAGACGCGTGCCGAAACCACTGGAATGATAGGTGGAATAGGACAGCTTTGATCGCAGTGTGGCATCCTCGAAATAACCATCACCCAGGTTTTCGTAAAAGCGTGCAAGCTGTTGGTCCAAATGCGCCACAAACAAATCCAGCCGTCCGTTTCCGTACACGTCTGCGGCATCGGTTCCCATTCCCGCCTCGAATTGCCCGTTGCTGCCCACCGCGACCCCTGCCGCGTAGGCGCCCTCCGTGAACGTGCCATCTCCATTGTTGTGAAAGAGCGAGTTGGGCATGGCATCGTTGGAGATAAATATGTCCTGCCAGCCGTCGTCATCGTAATCAAACGTGACGATGCCCAGGCCGTTTCCCGCCTTCAATCCCAGCCCCGAGCGCTTGCTCACATCCGTGAACGTGCCGTCGCCGTTGTTGTGATACAACGTCGGCGGCACCGGGTGATAGACGTCCGGATGGCAGTAACTTCGCATGCCCGGTTCTTTGTCCCCGCACCAATAGTTTTGTTCCGGCCCCCAGTCAACGTAATTGGCAATCACCAGGTCCAGCCGCCCGTCATTGTCGTAGTCCAGCCACGCCCCGCTGGAACTCCAACGCCCTGCATTCGCCACACCCGCCTGCTCGGTCACATGGCGGAATGTTCCGTCCCCATTGTTGTGGAAAAGAATGCAGCGCCCGTAACCTAGGAAAAACAGATCCGGAAATCCGTCATTGTCATAGTCGCCCACCGCCACGCCCATGCCAAACAGTCCCGGTGCGCCCACACCGGCCTTTTCCGTGACGTCGGTAAACGTACCGTCACCGTTGTTACGGTAAAGCGCGCTGCGCGGCGTCTGTTTTGGAGTAAATGCCTGCGTGGCTGCGCCGCTCACGAGATAGAGATCCATCAGTCCGTTTTGGTCATAGTCGATCCACGCGCAGCCCGAACCCATCGTCTCAATCAGGTACTTTTCCGGGGAAGCGGCATTCTCATGGCGGAAGGTGATTCCCGCGCTGGCGGCCACGTCCACAAAGTTCACGGGGTTCGCCGGATCGCTGAAGCGAAGCCCGCCTCTCAAAGCTGCAAGGCAAAGTCCGGAACCAGACAGGAACCTCCGCCGGGAAATCAAGGGACCCTCCCCGAGGGATGCGGCGCCGGTGGGACAGGCGTCGTGGGCCTCGGTTTTGGATATCGTAAGGACTGCATCCGACGTGTCAACTCCTCGCCCAAGTGGTTGAGAATTGAGATCATTAGTAACCTGCTAGAGCGATGGACTCCAGTCGCACTTGGGCAGCCCGCGCAATTTGCATATTGAATACAATATAGTATCATTCCCCCCGCACCAAACAGTTGCTTTGCGGAGTCACTTCAGCGTGGTCCTCTGCGGAGACGCCTGGCCGGATTGTTCGCCCAGGCCGGAGTGTGTCCGGCACGTGGCAACGATAGACCCTGTTGTCAGCGGGTTATTCCTCCGCGCTTCCCATGCACGAAATTCAGAAGTAGCCTCGGATGGCTTGTGAGGTCGTTGCTTGCGGGTGCTGCAAGGCCGCACCTGGGAAGGGAATTGAGATGCTCAAGGCAAACGCGTTCCGGTTTCTCGCTCTCATCACCGTTCTGTTCTTCTCCTGTTGTTTCATCGAAGCCGCCCCGCAAGACGATCTGGACACCTCACTCAGCTCACTCCGTCCCTTGATTGTGCGCTACACCGCCGACCGCGAAAGCCTCGTGCAAGTCTATGACTGCCCCATGTCTGCCGTCGCCAGGGCGCGCTTTGCCAACTTCTACAACGACTGGCTCGCGGATCTCCAAAAACTGGAGTTCGACCGCTTGAGCCAGGAAGACAAGATTGATTTTCTCCTCTTTGAAAACCACCTTCGCAATCAACTCCGCCAGCAGCAGATCCGGGACAAGCACGAAGCAGAAATGTCGCCCCTCCTCCCGTTTGCCAAGACCATTGTGGATCTCGACGAGTCGCGGCGCAGAATGGAGATCCCCAAGCCGGAGCAGGCTGCCGCAGCCGTGGCGCAAATGGTGAAGGACATAGGAAAGCTGCGCGAAGCGGAGGAAGCGGGCCTCGCCACCGGCGCCAAGGAGACGCAGAATCCCTCAGCGCCTCAACCGGTACATGCATCCAAGGTGGTCGCCCACCGCGCGTCCCTGTTGGTCCCCAGGCTTCGTGACGTTTTGAAAAGATGGTTCCAGTATTCTGAGGGATACGACCCGCTGTTCACCTGGTGGGTGACGGAGCCGTACAAGGAAGCCGATCAGGCGTTAGAGTCTTACGCGAATTTCCTCAAAGAAAAGCTTGTCGGCATCAAGCCCGACGACAAAACAACCATCATTGGCGACCCTGCGGGGCGTGATGCTCTCAACGCCGAGCTGGCCGCAGAGATGATTCCTTACACGCCCGAAGAACTGATCGCCCTGGCAAAGAACGAAATGGCTTGGTGCACCCGCGAAATGCTCCGCGCCTCGCGTGACCTGGGCTACGGCGACGACTGGCACAAGGCCCTCGATCACGTGAAAGACATGCACGTCGCACCGGGCGAGCAGCCGGAAACCATCCGCAAACTCGCGGTCGAGAGCATTGAGTTCGTCGAGTCCCACGATCTCGTGACCATCCCGCCGCTGGCAAAGGAAACCTGGCGCTTCCAGATGATGTCTCCCGAGAGGCAGCTCGTGAATCCTTTCTTCGCAGGCGGCGATGTCATCAGCCTCTCCTTTCCTACCGACAGCATGACCTTTGAGCAGCGCATGATGAGCATGCGCGGCAACAACATCCCGTTCTCGCGCGCCACCATCTTTCACGAACTCATTCCCGGTCATTTTCTCCAGGGCTACATGAATAGCCGCTATCGGAGCTATAGGGAGATTTTCGAGACACCGTTTTGGGGTGAAGGCAATGCCTTCTACTGGGAAATGCTGCTCTGGGATCTTGGATTTCCCAGAACGCCCGAAGAGCGCATCGGCATGTTGTTCTGGCGCATAAACCGCTGCGCCCGCATCATCTTCTCCCTCAGTTTTCATTTGGGCTTGTGGACTCCTCAGCAGTGTATTGACTTCCTGGTGAAGGAAGTCGGCCACGAAGTGGACAACGCGGCTGCCGAAGTGCGTAGATCCTTTTCAGTCTTTACTCCGCCGCTGTATCAGTGCGCGTACATGTTAGGTGCTCTGCAGTTCAGATCTCTCCACGCCGAACTCGTAGATTCCGGAAAGATGACCAATCGTGCCTTCCACGATGCGATCTTGCGCGAAAACCAGATGCCAATTGAAATGCTTCGGGCCGCCCTGACCAATCAAAAACTCTCCCGCAACTTTCAATCAAGTTGGAAATTCTACGGCCCCGTCCCCGTCGCCCCATGACGCAAACTAGCATCAAGTCTCTCGTGTTTGTACAGGCCGCCTTCCCGGGCACCGCAACCCCGGCGCAATTGACCTTTCCTTCCAAGGAGCCTGATGCCTCCACCCAATAGCCCGCCCCCCAATCCTGATCGCGCATCCACCGCGCCCTCCACCTTCGTCCAGGGCTTGGGCTTGTTTGACTCGGTCATGATTGTGGTCGGGGCCATGATCGGCTCGGGAATCTTCATTGTCTCCGCGGACATGAGCCGGCAGATTGGAAGCGCCGGCTGGCTTTTAGCCGCGTGGGTCTTTGCCGGAATCCTGACGGTTGCCGGAGCCCTCTGCTATGGAGAGTTGGCAGCGATGATGCCGCGCGCCGGGGGCATGTACGTCTACTTGCGCGAAGCATTCTCTCCGTTGTGGGGATTTCTGTACGGTTGGACCCTTTGCACCGTGATCCAGACCGGCACCATCGCCGCCGTTTCGATTGCCGTCGCGAGGTTCGGTGGAGTTCTCTTTCCTTGGATTTCGGAGAGCCACTACTTGATTCCTCCCACTCACATCGCCGCAAGGTATGCTCTTTCCCTGTCCACGGCGCAGCTCGTGGCCATTGCCGTGATCGCTATCCTCACTTGGACAAACAGCCGGGGATTGCAATACGGAAAAGCCGTCCAAAACATTTTCACCGTCGCGAAGACCGCGGCTCTCCTCGCCTTGATTGTCCTCGGCCTCACCTTAGGCTGGAATGTGGCCGCAGTGCGGGAGAACTTTTCTCACGCCTGGAGCGCGCGGGGAGTCCAGGACGTTGTCCCCGGGCTTAGCGCCGCTTCCGCGTTCGGTTTGGTTGTGGCTCTCTGTGTTTCCCAGACGGGCTCCCTCTTTTCCGCCGACTCCTGGCACGACATCACCTTCACCGCCGCGGAAGTTCGCAATCCTCGCCGCAACCTTCCGCTTTCCCTGGCGATTGGCACCCTGGTCGTCATCACCCTCTACTTGCTGGCCAACGTTGCTTATCTCGTCAGTCTGCCGCTTTCCGCCATTCAGCACGCACCTTCCGACCGTGTCGGCACCGCCGTGCTGCAAACGATGTTCCCTACCTTTGGCGCCGCGATGATGGCCGCCGCGATCATGGTTTCGGCGACCGGCACTGTCAACGCTCTGACTCTTGCCGGTGCCAGAACGTACTACGCCATGGCGCGCGATGGCCTCTTCTTTCCCTCCGCCGGCCGCTTGAACGCCCAGCGCGTTCCCTCTCGCGCTTTGTTGATTCAGGGCCTGTGGGCCGCATGCCTTGCTTTGCCGCGCACGTATGACCCCGCGACACACACTTACGGAAACCTCTACAGCAACTTGCTGGACTACATCATCTCCGCCGCCTTGATCTTTTACATTCTCACCATCGCGGGAATCTTCCGCTTGCGCAGAAAAATGCCGGACGCCGAACGTCCCTATCGCGCGCTGGGATACCCCATCGTTCCCGCGCTATACATCGTGGGTGCGCTCGCTATCGTTCTTGCGCTCTTTACTTATCGTTCCGCCACAACCTGGCCGGGCTTGGTCATCGTCCTCGCCGGGCTTCCTGTGTATTGGCTCGTCGCTCGGAAGACGAGGGCTTCAGCAGCACCGGATGGGGAGCAGCCGCCTGTGTTGAGCTCGAATTAGCCCGCACCCTGCAAACAGAAGCCATCTCACAAATGCAGCTCAGAGGCTCGGAACCTCACGGCCTTTGTGGAAACCAAGCTCTTGCGGGAAGCCGCCAAGTTTTTGCGGGAGGACACGGCTGTTTGCCCTGTTTGCCCCGATCTTCGGGGGGGAGCAAAGCGAAGGGCACACCTCGCGGAAAAAAGCCCAAATGACTTGCGGCCCGCGGTCGTCAACCGCGCCTAGAAGCCACCTCATTAATACTTCATAGGGAGTCGGAGCTTCAGCTTACCCTGAGCTTCGAAGGGCTCCGCCATTAGATTGCCTGATAGAACGGACTTTCGCGCCTTCTGCGCCCGCCGATTTCTGGCGGGAGCCCCTGAGGAAATTCTTCCCTCCCCGGTGATCCCAGTTATGGGACAAGTTCTAATGAGTTCTTCGCCGTTTATTTGTTTCCGGACGGACTCCCTGAGTTCGCAGGTTGCACCACGAAGATCTTGAAGTGTGACTTAATGTCGAACAAGCTAGAGTCAGGTTCGACTCCGATGGTGATACCGTACAATTCAGTTCTCGTCCTCTCTGCTTTGCCGTCAGCTTCCGGCACGGTAACATCAGTCCACAGACGAAGATCATACTCAGGAGAGACGCAACTCTTGCCAATGAGCACGGGAGTGGGAAACCCTACACCTCCGAGTTTTGCTGGAAGAATCCTGCACCGGAAGTTCTCCACGGAATCTGTACCAATGTCCCGATCAATGGACGCGAAGCCGCCCGGTTTCACAGCAACCGGTGGGTGACTGCCATCCTCAAATGCATTGTGCTGTTTGTAGTCGAGATGATACGAGTTTAGTTCTTTGTTATCTTCAAGGCTTCCATCCCAAGTGCGTTCGCCGTTTAGAGTGAGCCACTGAACAAGTATCGAACCGTCCGAAGACCTGTAATAGTTCCCCTCTTTGACTTCACTCTTAATGACCTTGCCGGAGACAATGACTTGGTGGGTGTCGCGGATCTTTGCCTGGATGGGCATGAACTGGGCCTGAGCGCTACCCGCGCTCAAAAGGATCATTACTCCAAGGAGACCGATGAACTTTTGGCTCTTCATTGGCTTTACCTCCGCAAGACTTACGCACAAGTGCAGCATTTACCTTGCACGCAGAACAGCAAATCATGTTTGTTACACAAGTACACGTAAGTGACGTTGTAGCAGGGACTGCAAGTCACCTTGATGGTGCATGTATAGCCATAGTATGTGCAACCAGAGCCGCAGGACTGCGCGACCGAGGTCGCGGGCGACAGAAGGCTCCCGAGAGTGAAAAGAACCATCAGAATCAACTGGCGCGCTTTCATAATCTTTCCTCCGAGGTTCAGTTGGCACTTAGGATTTGGGGCCGACGGGTGGACTTACCGATTCCGAGTACATCAGTATCCGTAACACCTTGTCATTAATTAGTTTACGTCTTACTAAGCACCAACCTCGCGTCATGATCCTTACAAGTTAGACGTACGAATCCTGAATTTGTTTGGCAGTTGCCCAGGACGATGCTGATGCCGGGCACGTTTCTCTGGACGAAGTGTTCCAGAAAGGGTTTCTGCACAGTGTGCGGATTCAACAACTATTAACAACAATTGGTCTTAGGGTGGGTTGGTAACGTCCTCGTTCGGTGAGACTTAGAATTTTGAGATGCAATTTCGATCCCCACTGCCCCTACCATAAATCCTGATGATTCTGTTGACGGCGTAGTGCTCAATCCGTTCTGCGGCTGTTGCACAACAACTGCGAACCAGGCTTATACCGGCGAAAAGCATTGGGGGCGGACCTTGAGGCAATCCATCAGGCAAGACTACTTGTCTCTAGACCTGGCGCTGGTATGCCCTCTCATTCTCCTTCCGTTGTTCCTTCCGGATTTGGTAAGCCACTGCCCAGGCCCAGACGGGCCACAGGATCAGCCACTCGACTACGGTTTGGAACCAGTTGCCCCGGATGAGGTACGCGGAGATTCCAACCCATGCGGCAAGGAAGAAGGGAAGAGCAATCTGGCACTTTACCAGCACCGACCTTACTCCTGGCGTTGAGCTGCGGGTGCTGATGCTCTTCGGTCGTGTGATTGTTGGTCCAGCAGATCCGGCATCGAAAGCGCGCCGATTGCTTTTCATCGTATCGGATAGCCGCGTCGAGAGCCTTCTTGGCCAGGATTGCAAAGGGGAACCAGTACATTGCTACCTCCCCGGGCCGGGCAGAAGCACGAAATGCAACATTACCGTCGACCTTGACCTTCAACCCGCCCTAGTTAAGTCCTTTAAATGCGCCTGGCCCCGAAGCCAAAACGCAACAGAACCGGGGTTTTGATCCCTCAGTTTAAGTCCATCAAAACAGGCCCATTAGCGCCCTCTGCAGGGCCTCCGCAGCCTGCTCGTCACTCGTACCTATATATTGCATGGTGGAGCTGATCGACCGATGGCCCAAGGCTTGGCGGATCAGCGCCAGATTGGCATTCCCGGCAACCAAGTGCGAAGCCAAGCTGTGCTTCAGGACATGAGGATGTCGCTTCTCAACCGGCAGGCCAGCGCTTTCGGCTACCGTTTGAAAGTTGCGAAAGAACTGCGTCCGGCCGAGTTTTCCTCCTTTCTGGCTGGTGAACAGGTAGTCCGACCCGTCCGCCGGCCGCTTGCGCAGCCAGGCCCGAAGGGCAGCCGTCTCGTCGAGCAACGGCTGCCCGCGGTGCTGGTACAGCGGCTGGATGGTGTGCAGGGAGCCCTTGAGCCGCCGAATCGAAATCGAGCCAGCTTTCATATCGATGTCGGCTAACTTGAGCCCACAGACTTCCGACACTCTGAGGCCGTGCCGATAGGCCAGCAGGATCATCGCCCAATCCCGCGTCGAGCGACTCTTTGCCGCCTTCAGCAGGGCCAGCGTTTCCTGCGGCGTTAGAATGGTCATGCGACCGCGCTTCGGTCGGATGGGACGGCCTTTGGAAATAGAAATAGGGATTACGGCTGGATTTGCCGTAAGTTCCTTCCTTGGTTTTGGGGATTTGAACTGCAGGGTGGTGCAGCTGCGGAGGGGAATTGTTTAGCGGGGATCGTCAGTTAAAGCGTCTCGCTTTCGTTTTCTCCTTTCGTATCGGCTTCTGCTGCGGTCCTGGCCAAGATGTAGTCGGCCGCTTTTTGTGCCTGCGATGCGGCCGAGACAATCAAGCGCGAATCAGACCGGAGTCGGTTGATCCAGGACTGCAGATAGGACGCTGAGTTATCGAGTGTTCGCGACTGGATGCCAGCACCGCCGCAGAGCATGGCTGCTCCCATCTCGGCCACCAATTCCTCCTTCGAATAGTCCTCGCTGCCGAATGGGTTGTGGTCCATGATCCCCTCGCGGCCAACGCGAGAAGGATGTCCGGTCGAGTGCGTCAATTCGTGGAAGAGAGTGGAGTAAAACTCCTCCGCAGAATCGAACGCCGAGCGCGCCGGCACACCCACCGTATCGGTGGATGGCCGATAGAAGGTCCGTGAATCCTGCTCGAAGCCCGGGGGATTTGGCATAGAGTTGACGATGGTTTCGCACTGCTCGAGGGGAGCGACGACGCGGGTTGGCTCAAGGGAATTTACATCGATGCGTCTGTCATTGAGACTTTCGCCAACGGAAAGGTCTCACTGACCGACCGCGTCTATCCTGCAAATCCGGCAAGCCTGGGTATCGGACTTTTTGCCAAAGGCGGCGCTGCTTGTCTGCGATCCATGACCCTATGGGAACTAGTTGTCTGTAACAGCCATTTATAGACTATAATCGCGTCCATGAGAGACGCGATCACGTTGACGAATGCGGAGCTTAAGGAACTGACGCGGCGAGCCCATAGCCGGACGGATCGGGTGGAAGATGCGCGACGGGCGCG
>Ga0187853_10000499_pt1 | contig 41186 bp, 39 predicted proteins | sample June2016WEW_6_10_2_FD_132417 | JGI IMG/M metagenome (GOLD analysis project Ga0187853, IMG submission 132417) | Peatland microbial communities from SPRUCE experiment site at the Marcell Experimental Forest, Minnesota, USA - June2016WEW_6_100 | ecosystem: Environmental > Terrestrial > Soil >... | reverse complement strand
TACACATTCAGGCGGCTACGCGTGGTACATATTCAGGCGGCTACGCGTGGTACATATACGGGCGATCATGCCTGGTACACATCAGGCGGCTACGCGTGGTACATATTAGCACGGTCAATGACATGCGCATCAGAGTGGATTTGCCCGCCCCGTTCGGACCGAGCAAGCCGATGACCCCGGGACCCAATTCGAGGTCAAAGTCACGCAGAGCCCAGAAATCACGGCGGTATTGCTTGGAAAGACAGGAGATGCTAAGCTTCATGTTTATGGCCTTTATTTGTGTTTAATGGTTTTTGCAGTGCAAACCCTTCACTAAAAATGAACTAACGAAATAGGGCTTTTCGGGTAAAGTTGAGGTGTCACCCAAAAACCGAACCCGGGAAGCCCATGACAGAGATTTTAGCACTTTTACAAAGCATTGCGCCTCTTTTTGAGAAAACGACTTTAGGCCAGTTTAGCCAGGTTATCTTTGGAATGTTGCTGGTGACGAAGTCGTGATAGGCAACGCAGGAAAAGAAACGCATGGTCTGGACAGTTTTTTCCCGGGCATCCAGCAGCGCGTAATAGCGGGCCTGTCATTGTTCACCTTTTCACTGATCAACGTACAAGAAGAGCATTCCTACCCATTGCAGGTCACACAGACCGTGAAAAGTGCTGAAGAAAAGGCTGCCAGCAAAGCGAAAGCTGAAGCGAAAAAGGTCACACCTGCCCTGGCGGGCGATGCCAGGGAGAATCCGGCAGAAAAGCGCAAACCGGGACGCCCCAAAGGCAGTATGAACAGGCCCAGGCAGGAAGTAACGTTAAGTGCGGAGAGTATAGCAATCAGAGAACAGCGATAGGAGATGAAATTTGGGGGATTTGGAGGGTTTCGTGCAGGGGCAGGCGGCGGGTGTGCGCAAGCGCAGGGCAGGAGAAGCAGGGCGGCGGAATTGATGTGCCTAAAAAAGGGGTTGTTTTTGGCGATTTTGGGATTGTTTTTGCAAACAAAAGGGGGGATTGAGGAACAAAAGGAGGGAAGTGAAGTAGTCTAATAGGCGGATAGTCAAATTGCCAGCTAGGGAGGCCACGTGCCCGTCACCTTGTAGGTGACGGGCACATCCCTGTACCTGCGGAACTGGCGCAAGCAGTGCAGGCGAAGAAGCACGAAGGAAGTAAAATAACAAAAAAAGAGCAGGTTTTGGGGATTTGGGGGGATTTCGCACAGGGGAAAGAACAGAGGCAGAGGCGGCAGGAGGCGGGGAAGGGTAAAACAGGAATTGTTTCGCGAAAATTGGAAGGAAAAATGATGGAATTGGTGCGTTTAAGGCGTAATTTTTTGAAAATAATTGAGGATTGAGCGGGGACTTTTTTTATCCACAGACACTTGAAATTACAACAAGAGCTTGTTGAACATAGATTAACGAAGATAAAAAACTTTTACCACGATCCCGCGGAAGAGCACCGCGGGACAGGTGGACACTACGGGGAAAAAAGAAACTATTAACAAAACGTAATGCGTAAAACGTAAGAAGTGAGAAAGAAGAATTACGAATTAAGATTCACACGGAATCGCCAGGGGATCGACTTCCAGGGTTCGGGGACGGTGTAGAGGCCGACGCGCGGGCCGGTGAGGATGGTGCTTTCCGGCAGCGGCTGCCCGGCTTCGATCCACAGGCCGGAATGCGGGTCGCACAGGTCAACGCCATTCAAAGCGCCGTCGATGGCGAGCGCCTGGGTCAGTTTGGCCGGGCCGATGCAATCGCGCCCCTGGCGACGGATGGAAATGGTCTCCTTACCTTCCTGTGGCTGAATAGCGCGCAGCAGCACGGCGGCCGGGAAGCCCTCCGGCTCGGTGACGGCATTCAGCATCCAATGCATGCCATAGGTAAAGTAGACGTAGGCATGCCCGGGCGGGCCATACATGACGGCATTGCGCCGGGTCCGGCCGGCTTTGGCGTGGCAGCCCAGGTCGGTCTCGCCGATGTAGGCCTCGGCCTCGATAATGATGCCGCTGAGCCGCTGGCCATCCAGATTGCGGACCAGGCGCATGCCGAGCAATGCGCGGGCGACGGTCAGGGTGGGGCGGGCATAGAATTCGTGAGGCAGGCAAATGGAGGATGGCATGGGGAAAAAAGATTAACACGATCCCGCGGGAGAGCACTGCGGGACAAGTTCCTGCGGAAGTGCCCCGCGGGACTGGCGGACACTAAGGCACACTATGGACCCACAAAGGAAAAAACCTGAATATTATTTACCGGAGATACCCCAAGGGATGGGTACGATGTAACCAGGATAAACGTTTTTTGGTTTGAAAAAAGGACACAACCGGTTTTTGGGGGGTGGAAATCCTGTTTATCCCCGTGGTTCTCCGGTTAAATTCCTGATTTTCGAAATACATTATTGTTTTGCGGGACGGCGAACCAGGTTCTTGGTGATCTTGTAGCGCAGGTCCCGCTGCAGGGTCAGACGCAAGCCTTCCTCCAGGCGGATGGCGGGTTTGTAATTGAGCTTCTGGCCGGCCAAAGTCAGGTCGGCGCACAGGCGTGAAACGCCGGCGGAAGTCTGGGAGTTATAGACAATATTGGCCTGGCTGCCGGTAACCTCCAGCATCAGCTTGGTCAGGGCGCGCAAGCTGGTTTCCACCCCGGAGCCGACATTGATGACCAGGCCGTTGACATTGGGCGCAGTGGCCGCGGCGACCATGGCAGAGACCACGTCATCCACATAGACATAATCACGGGTCTGGTTGCCATCCCCATGGACCACCAGCGTGCCGCCGCGGGTGGCTTGGCGCAGGAAGTAGGACACCACCGGCGGATGCGAGGCGGGAATATGCTGACCGGGACCATAGGCATTGAAAATACGCAGGGAAACGGTTTCGATGCCCCACAACTTCCCAATGGTCGAAACATAGTATTCGGCGGCCAGCTTGCTGACGGCGTAGGGCGAAAGCGGGCGGGGGGTCTGCCCCTCAGTCAGCGGCTGGAAATTCTGCTCGCCATAGATGGCCCCGGAAGAGGCCAGTACTACGCGCCGGATGCCGACATCCCGCAGGGCTTCCATCAAGCTGACGGTGCCGCCCACGTTGGCGGTGTTGTATTCGCGCGGGTACAGGATCGATTCCGGCACGGAGATGCGGGCAGCCAGGTGGTAGACACAATCGATCTCCTGGAGCAGAGTCCACAGCTTGGGACGGTCGTTCACGTCGCCGCGCGTAAAGTGAACATCCGGGTCGAGCACTTGTGGATCGCCGGTGGAAAGATCATCCAGACCACGAACCATGTGGCCTTCACGGGCAAGCTGATTGGCTAGATGCGAACCGAGGAATCCGGCCGCACCGGTGATGAGAAAATTCATGGCTTAATTATACCCTCACCGGGAAATCGAGAGGTGTGCGATGTATATTAATATCGGTGTCTTGCCCCATCCAATAAAAAAGGGAACGACTGAAGTCGTTACTACGAGTCGAGGCGATAGGAAGACTGAAAAAACATTCGGAGACTGCCAGATCTGGCGGTCTCCGAATTTAATCTTTTGCCTGGAAGGCGGCAGATTGCCGCTGCGGGCTACTTTTTCATGCTCTTTTCGGCAAACTCGACACCCCGGCTGAGTGCTTCAATGTTCTTGGGCAGCAAATTCTTGTGGCGTCCCGGCATATGGTTATTCAAGGCGGTTTCCATATCCGCCAGGGTGAGCGTGTGCATACAGGCCAGCAACGCGCCGATCGCCACCATGTTCGCCAGACGCGGATTGCCAAGCTCTTCGGCAATTTCATTGCAGGGAATGGCGACCGAGGTGATGTCGGTGCGAATGGCGGGACGGTCCACCATCGAGGCGTTGATGATCAGTGTGCCACCGGGCTTGACCATCGGTTCGTATTTGTCCAATGAAGGCAGGTTCATAACCAATGCACCATCCGGATTTTTTACCACCGGCGAACCGATTTCCTCATCGGAAATGACGACCGTGCAGTTGGCCGTGCCTCCGCGCATTTCCGGTCCATAGGAGGGAATCCAGGTGACTTCCTTGCCAGAGTCCATGGCCGCATAGGACATGATCTGACCGGCAAACATGATGCCCTGTCCGCCAAAACCTGAAAGGATGATCTCACTGTGCATGGGAGCCTCTATATCTTCGCTGCCGTTATGGATGGCGCAACCTTGAAATCGCCCAAAGGATAGTAGGGAAGCATATGTTCTTCCAGCCAGGTCAGCGATTCAACGGGTGTCAGGTTCCAGTTGGACGGGCAGGTGGAGAGCAGTTCGACCAGCGAGAAGCCCAGACCACGCACCTGCGTTTCAAAGGCTGTGCGGATGGCCTTCTTGGCCTTGCGGATATTGGTCGGGTTATGCAGGCTGCGGCGGACAATGTAGCCCGCACCATCCAGTGTGGCCAGCATCTCGGCCACGCGGATGGGATAGCCCTGCAACTCGACATCCCGGCCATTGGGGGAGGAGGTGGTCTTCTGACCAGGCAGGGTGGTGGGGGCCATCTGGCCGCCGGTCATGCCAAAGTTGGCATTGTTTATAAAGATAACTGTGATGTTTTCGCCGCGTGCGGCAGCATGAATGATCTCACCCGTCCCGATGGAGGCCAGATCGCCATCCCCTTGATAGGTGAAGACGATCCGGTCAGGCAGACAGCGTTTGATGCCGGTGGCCATGGCCGGAGCACGGCCATGCGGGGCTTCCACAAAGTCGGTTTGAAAATAGTTATAGGCAAAGACAGCACAGCCCACCGGAGCCACACCGATGGTGCGACCAACCAAATTCATCTCATCCAGCACTTCGGCAACCAAACGATGGGCCGTGCCATGGGTACAACCCGGACAGTAATGGGTTGGTGTATCGGTAAAAGCCAGGGGACGTTTGTAAACCAGGGTTTCAGGAGTCATCGTAGCCATTTCTACCTCTATTTCTTCACCACAGCTTCCATGCGCTGCAACCAGACTTTAACCGGGTCATCCACCATTTCGGGAGTCTCCCGGGCAACGCGCTGGATCTCAGCCAGGATTTCATCCGGGAACGGCACCACGCCGCCCATGCGCCCATAAAACTCAATCGGCGTGCGCCCGTTGACAGCCAGGCGGACATCCTCGAGCATCTGGCCGGAGTTCATCTCAACCACCAATAATGTTTTGGCCTGGGAGGCAAGTTCAGCCACGCGTGCATAGGGGTAGGGAGCAACCGTCACCGGCCGGAACAATCCGACCTTGATGCCCTGCTCGCGTGCAGCCCGCACCGCGGAAAGCGCCACCCGGCCGGCTGTCCCGAAACCGACCACGATCACTTCGGCATCTTCCAGATAGTATTCCTTGTACCTGATCTCTTTTTCCTGGACTTCCTGCCAACGCTTGAGCAGTCGGATATTCGTCTGCTCCTCATCGTTTGGCTCCAGATAGATGGAGGTAAGAACATGGCGCTGGCGGCCGCTGGCGCCGGTGGTAGCCCAAGGAAATTCCCTGCGCTTGACCTCGCGCATGGGAGGCAATTCGACCGGTTCCATCATCTGGCCGATCGACCCATCCAGCAGGAGACATGCGATAGTGCGGTATTTCTCGGCCAGGTCAAAGGCCAAAGGTAAGAGATCTACCGCTTCCTGGACCGAGGCTGGCGCAAGCACGATGGGGTGGTAATCGCCATGCCCGCCGCCCTTGCAGATCTGGTTGTAGTCGCCCTGCGAGGGGGCAATGTTGCCCAAGCCCGGCCCGCCGCGCATCACGTTGACCAGCACCGTAGGAATTTCCGTGCCGGCAATATAGGACAGGCCCTCCTGCATCAGGCTGATGCCGGGGCTGGATGAGGAGGTCATGACGCGCGCACCCGTGCAGGCTGCGCCGTAGACCATATTGATCGCACCCAGTTCCGCTTCCGCCTGGACAAAGTCCCGGCCTAGTTCTGGCATGCGGCGCGACAGCCATTCCAGGATTTCATTTTGCGGGGTGATCGGATAGCCGAAATACGCCTCCAATCCGATTCGGACGGCGGCCTCAGCAATGGCCTGGTTACCTTCCCATAGTTCACGCGCCATATCAACCTCCCGCCGATGCCAGCTGGGCGGCAGATTTGGTCACCTCACGGTAGACCGTAATGGCCGCATCCGGGCAGACGATGGCACAGATGGCGCACCCGGTGCAGCCATCTTTGAAAACTTGCGCCGGGTGGTAACCTTTGGACGTCAGGCGCTCTTTGTTGAGCGACATCACTTGCGGAGGACAGGCTGCGATGCATGACTCACAACCTTTACAGTATAGATCGTTGACTTCAATCCAACCTTTTGCAGGCATCGATTGGGTCTCCTTATTGAGAAATTGGATGCTTCTCAGCTCGAGCATACCACTTATTAGATTATGCAGTTGTCTGACATACGCGGGTAGTGCCAAGCGTCATCTTTCGGGAATACAAAACTCCTATCCGATTTATTAATTCAGGCTGATTTGTTTGGAAATGCAGCCGATTCGAGTGAAAACAATAAATAATAACCGAGAAGGGTCGAAAAACGCCAAGGCCGCTCTGCCACAATTAGAAAGTGTCAAACCTGGTTCGACAATTTATAAAAGTAGCAGTAAAATTAACAACAATTCCATCAAGATTAAACCATGGTTGATACTGGTCTCCTTTATCAAATTGTTCTGCTCACCCAGGATTATTCCTTTGCAGGTGGATTGTTCCTGCACGAACAGCGGCTGTCAGACTTCTTGAATGATAAGCGCGATTCAACCATTCTGTTACGCAATACCAGTGTGGGTCGCCTGGAGGACCCCGCCAAGATCCTCGAGAAAACGCCCTTCTCCATAATCCCCAAGTCGGGGATTGTGCTGGCCTTCGAGCCGCCTCAGAAGACGAATCCGCTGGAGAGGCATATCATCAAGTATCCAAAACAGAAATATGACGTATTCCTGGTAATGGACAGCATGGAAGTTCACGGCAAATTGAATGTGCAAGGCCCGCTGAACTTACGACAGGCCATCACCAACATGGCCGAATCCTTCATTCCCATCACGGAGGCCATCGTTACGCTCAAAGCCAACCCAAGCCTGATCATCAAGCGGGAGGCGGTGCTGTTGAATGTCCAGCGAATCCGCTTCATAGGCGAGTCGACTCCCAAGACGCCGCCGGAGGTAAAGATATAGAAGGGCAAATTATTAATTTAACCTGAGATACCCTTGTTGGTACAATGTAGCTGGAGATAAATGGGATGGGGGTTTTGAATAATGGCTGGTAAAGAATGGACTTCCAAGACCATGTGCCTCGGAAGTTTTAATTTTTCTTGTCCCTCCTATTCCTTGTTTTTAGAAATCCTGCATAAGGCATCTACATCCCCGCAGTGGTAGAATCATTTCGTAATATTTTTTGAAGACTGGAGCCCGATATGCCTACACCCGTCATCATCGATGCCATCCGGACGCCCATCGGCGCGCTGGGCGGCGCGTTGGCTGCTGTCCGTCCAGACGATCTGGCCGGGCTGGTAATCAAGACGATCATCGAACGAAACCGCCTCGATCCGGCACTGGTGGAGGAAGTGTATCTGGGCTGCGCCAACCAGGCCGGGGAGGATAACCGCAACGTGGCGCGCATGGCGCTGCTGCTGGCGGGACTGCCGGTCAGCGTGGCAGGAGTAACGATTAATCGGCTATGCGCATCAGGATTGAACGCGGTCAACCAGGCAGCCCGCGCCATCCGGGCCGGCGAAGGGGATGTGTTCATTGCTGGTGGAGTTGAATCGATGAGCCGGGCGCCCTACTCGCTGCCCAAGGCTGAGAGTGGCTTCCCCTTCGGCAACCTGACCGCCTATGACACCAGCCTGGGCTGGCGCTACCCCAACCCAAAGATTCAGGAACGCTACGGAACCGAGTCAATGGGCGAGACAGCCGAGAATATCGCGATGGAGCGCCCGCATATCACGCGCCAGAGGCAGGATGAATTCGCCCTGCGCAGCCACCGGCTCGCCATCACCGCTATCGATTCGGGCAAGTTTGCCGAGGAGATCCTCCCGGTCTTGATCCCACAACGCAAGGGAGACCCGAAAGTGGTGGATACGGATGAACGGCCGCGCCGGGACACTTCGCTGGAAAGCCTGGCAAGGCTGAAACCAGCCTTCCGCAAAGAAGGCGGGACAGTGACAGCCGGCAACTCTTCCGGGCTGAACGATGGTGCGGCGGCGCTGCTGGTTATGAGCGAAGAGAAAGCCAATCAGCTCGGGCTGAAAGTGTTGGCCCGGATTCTTTCGTCCGCGGCGGCTGGAGTGGCTCCGCGCACGATGGGCATGGGGCCGGTCCCGGCCACGCAGAAAGCCCTGCAGCGTGCCGGTCTTCAAGTTAAGGACATTGGCCTGGTCGAACTTAACGAAGCCTTCGCGGTCCAATCCCTGGCCGTGATCGAGGAACTGGGACTGGACCCGGAAATCGTCAATGTCAACGGCGGAGCGATCGCCCTGGGACACCCGCTGGGCTGCTCGGGTGCGCGCATCCTGACCACCCTGTTGTACGAGTTGCGGCGCAGGGGCAACCTGAAATACGGGCTGGCGACGTTATGCGTGGGCGTGGGTCAGGGCGAAGCCACCATCGTCGAATGGCTGAGGTGAAATTCCTGACGGTTGATTGGGAAATAGATAAAGAATAACCGACATTGTTGTGTACTTCATCTGGGGCTGGTTGTGGAGACTGGCCCGCTTAGGAACAAAATGCCGAATTTAACGCCAACCAAATCTAAGCCCGCCGGGTCAAGAAAAGCAGTTTTCTTCACCAGCATGATCCTGTTTGTGTTTTCCGGCTGTCAGATAAACCCACTTGCCCTGCCGTTCCGGCCACGTTCCACTGAGACCCCAACAAGAACTGCCACGCTACTTCCATCTCCAACCGAGGTTCCAACAAACACTGCCCTGCCCCAACCAACCAAGCAGGTATACAAGGATATACCCTACCTGCAGGAAGCCGGCGTTGATCCCAATTTGCTCAGCCTGGACATTTACACACCGGCTTCCAGTGGCACGCACCCGGTGATTGTAATGATCCATGGAGGCAGTTGGAGCGGCGGCGATAAAGGCACGCAGGTAGTGGCCGGGACAAAGTCGCAATTTTTTACGGATAATGGTTTTGTGTTCGTTAGCATCAATTACCGGCTTGCCCCGAAGAATATATTTCCTGACCAGATGGAGGATGTGGCGGCGGCATTGGGATGGGTCAACCTACATATTGGCGATTATGGCGGGGATCCCGGGCAGCTTTACCTGATGGGTCACTCCGCCGGCGGCCAGCTGGCTGCATTGGTGGCCACCGATGACCGTTTCCTGGCAACTTATAACCTGGAACCAAGTAATATCAGCGGTGTCATCCTGCTGGACGCGGCCGGGTTGGATATACCGGGCACCATGTCGCCTTCGCTCAAATTCATGTATACAACCGCCTTCGGCGAGAACCCGAGAACCTGGGAGGTGGCATCGCCAGTTTATTCTGTAGCCCCTGGCAAGGGCATTCCGCCATTCCTGGTCTGCTTTGCTTATCAGGTGGCCCCCTTCGCCCAGTCCAGCCAGGAGTTTGCGGGCAAGCTAGCCTCGGCGGGCGTGAAAGTTTGGGAATACGGAACATCACAAAAGACGCACACCTCAATCAACGACGATGTGGGGACCCTCAACGATCCTGTCACTGTACTGATCATGTTATTCCTGGAAGAGACTTTACCAGGCACGCCTCTCGAACCGATTATTTGGAAATAATTGAATCACGACCCCAGCAGATTTTTCAGATAATGCAAGAATGCCCGAAAAAGTGGAACGCCATCACGTTCAAGGAAACCACTGTTCGATTTTGCAGGTGTTATACTTGCTTTCAAAACGATGAAACCTGCCCAATTTTTCTCTTTTCCAGCTAAATTGCTTGCTTTCGTCGTAGCGACGATGCTGGTCATCGGGTTTTTTTTGCCCGTTGGAACAGTCAACGCCGCCTCAAATATCTTCCCGCTGCCGTTCCCCATGTCGGACGATCAAGCGCATATTACCGACGGAATTATTGTCTGGGGGATTATCATTGTAGTCATCATCTTTCTTGGTGTGATAATTGGCCGCCGCGGAACACGCGGCAGACAACCCAACAAACCGAACCAGAAATGAGTTGGTAGTAGGATGGCTAAGAAGAACCCTGATCAGGTGCCAAAACCGCGCAACTTCAAGCGCGCATTCATTTTCCAGTTGATCATTATGGGAGTAGGAGCTGTCCTGGCCGCAATACTATGGATCTTCCTGAGCGGATTTGTGGCCTGCTGGCAGGTGACTCCGCTGCCGGGCATGCCCCCGCCGAACTGTTCCACTATCGTAAGCCAGCCCACTCCGGTTGCCAAGATCCCGGGGTCTACCGTAGTGGTTCAAACAGCCACCCCTACTGTAAGTGCTCCGCAGATAGCACTGCCACCGGCATGGGATGGAGCCAGCCGTGTGAATGTGCTTATTCTCGGACTGCGCGGCGGCGACAACAACCAGGGTTGTCCGGATTGCACCGATACGATGATAGTCCTGACAATCGACCCAGCCGGCAAGACCGCCGGGATGCTCTCCCTCCCGCGCGATATGTGGGTAAATATCCCGGGCTTTAATTACAACCGGATCAATGCAGCTTACACCACGGGTGAATTATTCAAACTTCCGGGCGGCGGGCCGGCCCTGACGATCAAGACGGTCGAGGATTTCCTGGGCATTCCGATCCAGTACTATGCCCAGATCGATTTTACGGCTTTTGAGAAGATGATCGATGATATAGGGGGGATTTGCCTAGATGTGCCAGTGAAAGTGGATGCTGGCGTGCTGAATGAACATGGCACGACCGTTGTGAATCCGGGTCACCAATGCTTGAGCGGAAAGGTGGCTTTGGGATATGCCCGCGCCCGGGATGTCGGGCAGGGCATTGCGGGCGGGGATGTGCAGCGCTCCCAGGACCAGCAGTTGGTCATTATGGCCATCCGGGATAAAGTCCTTTCCAATCTGCCTGCATTGATCACCCAGGCAGCACCGCTTTACAGTGAAATCTCGTCCGGCGTCCACACGGATCTGTCCCTGGATGATATTCTCCGACTGGCGATGCTGGCAAAAGATATTCCACTAGGCTCGATCCAGCAGGGGGTGATCGATTACACGATGATGATAGATCAAACAACCACCATAAACGCCGTGCCCGCGGACGTGTTACGGCCATTCCCGGATAAGATCCGCGCACTGGTGGATAAGATTTTCGGGGGCGGTACGTTGAATCCGGCGGCAACCGGCAGCCCGACCCAGTTGATACAGCAGGAAGGGGCGCGCGTACTGGTGATCAATGCTTCCGGCGTAAATGGGATTGCACAAAAGACAGCCGATTATCTGAAAACCCAGGGGTTGAATGTGATCGGCACAGGCAATATGGCTGATTATCCCGATAAATATTATTACCCGCCGCTGCCTACCCGCTCGATGCTGATCGTCCATACCGGCAAACCTTACGCAATTAAATACCTGATGGCACTGATGAAATTCGACAGCGCCAACCAGCTCCAGACGGTCTTTAATCCGAGCGCGCCGGCAGATATTATGCTTGTGATCGGCGCAGACTGGGTCAAATCCAATCCAATGCCGTAAATATTCGCAATTCCAGTGCAGGCATTCTGAATTTGAATCTTCCATAATTTTCAGATAGATAATGAATCCGCTATCATCAAGCCGGAGATGAAGCATGCCATTCTACGATCTTCCGCTCGAACAACTCAGAACCTATCTTCCGCCCCGTACGGAAGAACCTGACTTCGACCGCTTCTGGCAAGCCAGCCTGGCCGAAGCCCGCCAGACCCCCATGCAGGCGCGCTTCGAGCCAGTGCAGACCGGGCTGACTGCGCAGGATTTCTTCGATGTAACCTACCCCGGCTTCGGCGGGCAGCCGATCAAAGGCTGGCTGGTGCTGCCGCGCCAGCGTTCGGGAAAACTGCCCTGCGTGGTCGAGTTCATCGGCTATAACGGCGGGCGCAGCTTCCCGACCGATTGGCTGCTGTGGGCCAGTGCCGGATACGCCCACTTCATCATGGATACACGCGGCCAGGGCTCCACCTGGAGTCACGGCGACACACCCGACCTGGCTCCCGAAGGCAGCGGTCCGCACGCGCCGGGTTTCCTGACCATGGGTATCCTCGACCCGGCCAAACATTACTACCGGCGCGTATTTGTCGACGCAGTCCGGTCCATCGAAGCCGCCCGCAGTCACCCGGAAGTGGACGCCGCTCACATAGCGGTGACCGGTGGAAGCCAGGGAGGCGGGATCACCCTGGCGGCAGCCGGGTTGGATCCAAGTGTGGAAGCCGCCATGCCTGACGTGCCGTTCCTGTGCCATTACCGGCGGGCCAGCGAGATTACCGATTCTTATCCCTACCAGGAGCTCGTCCAGTATTGCCACACCCACCGCGACCAGATCGAGACAGTCTTCCGAACCCTGTCTTATTTTGATGGGGTCAACCTGGCGGCGCGGGCGCGCAGTAAGGCGCTCTTCTCAGCCGGCCTGATGGACCCGATCTGTCCACCCTCGACCGTTTTTGCGGCCTATAACCATTATGGCGGTCCGAAGGAAATCCGATTGTACCCTTACAACCAGCATGAGGGCGGAGGCAGCTTTCAAACGGTCGAGAAGCTCAAATTCCTCAAGAACATGTGGAAATAACGCACCTGCGCCGGGAACTTTTCCGGGGCTTTGTGCGTTTGATAAGGGTGCTCCAACCTTCCCCCTGTCTGACTTCGAGGTGCAGGTTTACAATCCGGTATGTTCACCTGGAACCTATCCCATAAATGAGGAGCGTTTCGCGTTGTGAGTATTTGCAACTTCGCTGCACAACCTCAAAATGTGGTTCTTCCATAATTTTCGGAAAGATACTCTATCAAACTAATCAAAGGAGTCATTATGCGTTCCCTTAATTTCAAAATACTGCTCGGCGGTCTGGCTATCCTGCTGACCGTTATGGCCTGCAGCACAGGTTCAGCGGCTCTGCCAACCATCGCGACTTTTCCTCCTGCTTCGGCCGCTCCGGCGGTCACAGACACCGCTTCCCCCATCCCGGCTACGGCCGCCCCGACCGTCCCGGTTGCCACAGATACCGCCACCTCTTTCCCGGCAACCTCGACCCCCAGCCTTCCAGCCCTGCCTGTGGCAACCTCCCCATCCATCCAGTCCCTGACCATGCTGGACCTCAATAATGGCTGGGGATTGACCGATACAGGCGTAGTGCGCACAACGGACGGCGGGAGCAGCTGGTTTAACGCCACACCCTCCGGCCTGAACGGAGCGCCGACCAACCCGTTCTTCCTGGATGCCAGCACCGGCTGGCTGGCTGTAAACGCAGACAACCCGACCACCGGCACACTCTACCACACCAGCGACGGCGGGGCCAGTTGGAGCGCCACGACAGTTCCGTTTGGGGGCGGCTCAATGCACTTCATAGATGCCATGCACGGCTGGGACCTGGTCGGATTGAATGCCGGCATGAGCCATGAAGCCGTGGGGATCTTCCGCACCAACGATGGCGGGGTGACCTGGTCACGAATCTTAATTAACGACCCAACCGTGGCCGGCTATACCAACAGCCTGCCGCTGGTTGGAGACAAAAACGGCATCACCGTCCTGGATTCCAACCACGCTTGGGTTACCGGGACGCAGCCCTCGAGCGATTTTATTTACATATATGCATCCCAGGACGGCGGGATTACCTGGGCCCACCAGAATCTGGCCATACCAGCCGGTTACAGCGGAGCCATGACGGGCGCCAATCTGCCGGTCTTCTTCGGCAACAGTGAGGCCGTCCTGCCGGTGTTGCTGTTCGCCAACAACAATGGTACGGACTTCTACGTCAGCCACGATGGCGGCCAAACCTGGTCAGCCACCACACCGGTGGGCCAGGGTGGTTTCCTGTCGGCTGCCTCCGCCAGCAATTTCTTCGTCTGGGATGGCAGCGCGCCGCTGAACGTCAGCCATGATGCCGGCGCCAGCTGGTCAACAGTCACGCCGAATGTGACTATCAAGGACAACATGGTTTCCATGCAGTTCATCAATGCCACCACCGGCTGGGCCCTCACAAGCGACGCCAGCAGCCATCGCATGCTTTATAAAACCGTGGATGGCGGCGCCACCTGGACAGTTTTGATCCCCTGAACCATTCCGACCCTGGAAACCCTTGATACAAAGAAAGCTCCTGACCGTTCTGGTACCGGCTTTTATCGTGCTGGCCGCCTGTTCACCGCAGGCCGTCACGGTCACGCCAGCCTTACCTGCCAGTACCACTACCAGCCTGACCACTGCCAGTCCTGCCACACCTGTTCCATCCAGCACGGCTGCACCCAGCCCAACGGCCACCGAAACCAGCGTTCCACCCGCACTGCCGGTGGTTGCCTCCCCGGCGCTGGTCCGGATCAATTTCCAGGATTCGAAAAATGGCTGGGGGATCGCCGTCAACGCCAATGGGTATGTACTGCGCACGGTCGACGGCGGCAGCACCTGGTTGAATGCCACCCCGCCGGGGACCGGCAGCATTGGCTTCTCCGCCGGTCTGACCGTTTTGAATAGCAACCACGCCTGGGTGCTGGTTCCCGGCATGGACTTCTTTTCCGGCACACTCTACCGGACCAGCGACGGCGGGATGACCTGGAGTGCAAACACGGTGCCGTTTGGCGGAGCATATCTGCAATTCCTGGATCCCAATACAGGCCGCGCCCTGGCAGAAAGGGGAGTCGCCGCCGGATCCGAAGCCGTCGAACTGTTCCAGACTTCCGACGGCGGCGTCACCTGGACCAGCGTTTTCCATGACGACCCGGGCCAACCCGGTTCTTCCGACAGCCTACCGATGGCAGGAATCAAGAATGGCATGACCTTCAGTGACCCCCAGACCGGCTGGGTGACTGGCTCCATCCCGGCGGATGGTGATGTCTATCTCTATACCACGCAGGATGGCGGCGTTTCCTGGTCACAACAGCGCCTGTCCCTGCCCCCAGGCTACGCGGCCTACCAGTACCTGCCGCAAGCCCCGGTCTTCTTTGGCAAGGATGGCATCCTGCCATTGACAATTTACCGGTCGGGCAGTACAGATTTGACATTCTATACCAGCCAGGATGGCGGCCTGACATGGACTGGCGACCCGGCCAATGCCAATCGGGTGATCCAAGCGGGCCTGCCGGCCATTGCCGACGCGTTGCATATGTGGTGCTGGGATGGCGGTACCAGCCTGTATACCACCAGCGACGGCGCCCAAACATGGGACGACTCCAAAGCCAGCCTGGATTTGAGCGGAAACCTGTCCTGGTTGGAGTTTGTCCCCGGGTTTACCGGCTGGGCGCTGACCCGCCTGGACGATGCCGGGCACAGCCAGCTCTACCGCAGCACGGACGGCGTGAACTGGACACCGTTAATCCCCTGAACGAAAAGGAAAACAGTATGAACCGGAAAATCATTCTGCCCATTTTTGCCCTGGCGCTGGCGGTTATGGCCTGCCAGCTCCAAACCGCGACGTCCACACCGGCCAGTCCAACAATCACCCCCGCCACGGACACCGCCCTGCCGCCCGTACCCACCGACACGCCCGCCCCGCCAACACCTTCCGGCCTGACATTGGAAATGCTTCGGAATGGAACCTACTTTGCCCCATTTTATAGCCGCACGGTTAAGCTGGTGAACGGAGCCTATACCGAAGGTTCAGGTACCACTCTATATACCGTCCAGATGCTGGATACGGTGGCTTTCGGTGATTTGAACGGCGACGGCGTCAATGATGCTGCCTTCCTCCTGGCGGAAAGCGGCGGGGGAAGCGGCGTTTTCGAGTCATTGGTGACCGTCCTGGATGTGGGCGGCGCGCCCGATCAGGCTTGGCAGGTCCAACTCGGCGACCGGGTCCGGATCAACTCGCTGGCAATCGACTCCGGCACGATCAGGCTGGATGGGCTGGTCCAGGGGCCAAACGACCCGATGTGCTGCCCATCCCAACCTGAAACGCAATCCTTTCGGTTGATGGGAAATACGCTCTGGCTGACCCGCCTGACCTCCCGCACCCCGGATAACCATGACCGCTCCATCTCGATTAATACTCCCGCGGATGGCAGCAGTGTAACCAATCCATTTACCGTCAGCGGCAGTGTGACCATCGCCCCCTTTGAAAACACGCTGGCTTACCAGCTGTTTCTGCCGGACGGGACCAAGGTGAACGAGTCCACCCTGTTGGTGGATTCAGGCGGGAATGCCGGAGGCCCGGGGACATTTTCACAGCCATTTAATTTGAGTAATGCCGGCATCCGCGGTCCGGTCATCCTTCAGATCCTGGATCGCAGCGCCGCGGATGGCAGCACTCTGGCGCTGGACTCAATTATGCTGATCGTCCATTAAAAAAGGAGCATCATGAAAACAGCCTTGATCCTGATCGACATCCAGAACGACTATTTTCCGGGCGACAAAATGGAATTGGAAGCCCCGCTCTCAGCCGCACAGCAAGCCCGGCGGCTGTTGGACTTATTCCGCCAGCAGGGCTGGTCCACCATCCACATCCAGCATATCTCGAACAGTCCCGGTGCAACCTTTTTCCTGCCGGACACCGCCGGCCTGGATTTTCACCAGTCCATCCGCCCTTTGCCAGGCGAAAAGGTCATCGTCAAGAATTTCCCCAACTCTTTTCGTGCGACCGGCCTGCTGGGGTATTTGCAGGGAGCGAACATTGAGAGCCTGGTGTTGTGCGGCATGATGACCCACATGTGTGTGGATGCCAGCACACGCGCCGCCGCCGATTTCGGCTTCCCCGTCCGGCTGGCCGCGGATGCCTGCGCCACACGCGAGCTGGTTTTCGGCGAGACAAAGGTACCCGCTTCATCCGTTCAAGCGGCATTCCTGGCCGCGCTTAAGTCCTATGGGCAGGTTTTGAAAACGGAAGAAATTCTGAAACAGCTGGAAGGATGATCAGTATTGCAGCGCAAGGTTGATTGGGAAGAATGGGCGAAAAAAATATCTATTCGCTACTCTACACCAATCTTCACTCATCTTTTATCCTATTCGTAAGCGACCATTTTTTATTTACTCTTCGCCTTTGTCCGTGCCAGAAACCTGGCCTCATCGACAATAAAACGTTCGTGGCCGGCTTCCCCGATCAGTTCCACCGCATCCCAGGCCTGTATCTTGAAGACCAGCTTGCGGCCCTCCACGGCCGTCAGCTCGGCCCGGGCGCGCACCTGCATTCCGACTGGTGTGGCGGCCAGGTGGCGTACATCCATGTGCGCGCCGACCGTCGTCTGACCGGGCGCCAGGTGGCCGATCAGTGCGTTGACAGCCGCGTTTTCCATCAGGCCGACCAGCGCCGGGGTCGAAAAGACCGGCACCAGCCCGCTGCCCCAATGGGAGGCGGTATCGGCATCGGTGACAATGTGTTCGAGCTCGGCTTGCAATCCGGGAACAAGTTCATCCATATGTAGCACCTCAAGGAATAAAAATTCAATCTCTGCAGTCCGAAGTCTCCCGATTTCGGACTCAGATATGTGTTTTCAAAACGATCTTAAAAAAAGGCTTAGATGAGCAATGAAACCAATTAACTTTTTATATTATATCCGCGGATTACCCTGACCATTCCGGCGCTTCTGTGGCAAAATAAGCCCATGACTACCACCACCCTTGACCCTGAAAAGCAAAAACAAGCCAAACAATACGCCCGCATCCACCGGCGTTTATGGCTGCTGGATACGCTCGCCAGTGCGGTCTATTTGCTGGCCTGGTTATTTTTCGGCTGGGCAAAAGCGCTGGCCGGCTGGCTGAGGAGCTACACCACCAATGACTGGCTGCTCGTGCTGGCTTTCATCATCATCTTTGGCGGCATCGCTTTCGTACTCGAGTTGCCGCTGAGCTATTACTCCGGTTTCGCCCTGCCGCACCGCTTCGACCAATCCACCCAGGATTTCAAAGGCTGGGTGATGGACCAGTTGAAGAATTTGTTGATTGCCGCACCGCTGGGCCTGATCGTTCTGGAACTGGTATACCTGGCCCTGCGGCTGACCGGCGGGTGGTGGTGGTTGTGGACGGGTGCCGGTATGCTGGTCTTTACCGTCCTGCTCTCCAACCTGGCGCCCATCCTGATCATGCCGCTTTTCAATAAATTTGTCCCGCTGGGCGAGGAACACGCCGAACTGGCCGAGCGGCTTATGAAGCTGGCCGAGCGCTCCCATACAAAGGTGCGCGGCGTATTCAAGTTCGATATGTCCAAACGGACCAGGGCTGCCAACGCCGCCCTGACCGGGCTTGGCAATACCCGCCGGATCGTGCTCGGCGATACCCTGATCAACGAGTTTTCGCCGGATGAGATCGAAACCGTGCTGGCCCACGAACTGGGGCATCATGTCCATAAGGATATTCCCATCCTGATGGCTTTCGGAACGGTCATGACCCTGGGCGGGCTGTTCCTGGCCTCCCTGGTGTTGAACTGGGCGGCCGGCCAGTTTGGCTTCGCCGGCCCTTCTGACATTGCCGGCCTGCCGGCGCTGGGGCTGGTGCTGGGCGCGTTCGGTTTACTGACCCAACCGCTGGATAATGCGGTCTCGCGCTGGCGCGAAAGCAAGGCGGATGAATACGCCCTGCAGAGTACCGGAAACGCCGGGGCCTTTGCCTCCGCGTTCGTACGCCTGGCGAACCAGAACCTGGGTGAAGTGGACCCGGAAAAGTGGGTGGTGTTCATGTTCTACGACCACCCGCCGCTGGGGGAACGCATTAAGATGGCCTCGGAGGTCGCATTTTGAATATGTACGGCTTCGCACCCTGCGGGTATGCTACGCGACCTTACATACTCAAAATGCGGTGCTGCTATTATTCCTATGGCCCCTTGACCACGAACTGGTTGAACGACACATCGATGCCGGCGGCACCGCTGTCCCCGGTGCGCACGATCAAGCCGGCCGCGCCGGAGTTGAGAGTCGAATCATCCACTTGCGCAAGCATCACGCCATTTAAGACCATTGTCAGAGTCGTCCCGCTGCAGATGCCCTCGATGTGATTGGGCCCGCTGGCATTGACCGTGTTCGGGTTCAACGTATTTTCGTACAACCCATTCGGGCTGCCGGTCGAATCATACATATAGATGCCGTAAAAGCCGTTCCTGGAAATTTCAAAACTATATCCGCCGTCCGCTTGCGAGAACCGGCAGGAAACGCCCACCAGCGCGTCGTCCGGACCGGTGTTAAGGGTCGCGTCCACTTCCACGCTCATGTCCGTGTAATCCTTGCCATTCCAGACCGACTGCCCGCCGTTCTGTTTACCGACAACCACGTGATAGGAACCATTTTTATATTCCAAGGTGTAACCCGTTTCGTGCACCTGGTCCCAGCCAGTGGAAACGGACGAGAAATTGTCCTTGAAGAGTACATTGGAGAACGGGACCGGAGTTGGAAAGAGTGTGTCGGTGGGGACAGGGGTGGCAGTGGGAACCGGCGAAGGGGTGGGAAATGGCGTGGCCAAGGGCACCTCAGTGGAGGTCGGCAGGACCAGCGCGGTCTCTAGCGTCGAATTGACATTCCTGAATACAAAGAACAAGGTGGCGGCTACTCCGCAGAGCACCACCGCTGTAATAATGATCGGCAGTACAAAGCTGCCGACGACGACCCCGGCGACCACTTTCCCGGCCGTACCAAGTTCTTGGGCGGGCTGATCGTCGATCTTGAAGGAATATTGCGGAGCCTCAGGGGTGGAATCCGGGTGTTCGCTGACCGTAATGGTACTGCCGCAATAGGAGCATTTTATTTTGGTATCCCCGGGCTTGACATCCAGCGGCGAACCGCAGTTCGGGCATGTTGCAGATTTAAGTTCTTCCATTCCGGCTCCCTCACGCTAATAATTGGGATAAGTTTCCTCCAATATACCATATTTTCCGGCGCGGGTTCATCCCCCTTTGGTTGGGTTGTTGAGAATTACCATGAAGGAAATGATCCTGTTATGGCGCTGCTACATCAAGTTCCAGATGAAGTCAAATCCATTTCCGCGGTGATCGCTGGAAAACCCTGAGGATCGAGCACGAACTTGATTGCCTGGGACCACCCCATCGGAGTGGGTATCCTTCAATTCACAGTTTTCAAACCTGGATTGCGTTCATGGCAATTGCCCGAGCAAGGTCGTCGCCTCGGCCTGCAGCGCTGCGCTGCTGGTTGCCGCATTGCCGGTCGTAAGATCGGCGAACCCGATAAAAATCGCGCCTTTGACGAAACCAAAATCGCTGCCGTTGATGGTTTTTCCCAGCAAGTTGAAGCTCCCCTGCGCCGTCACAGCTCCATCCGCGGAGTTAGGCAGTTCGGTAACAGTGAGTCCCGCACTCGCCAGCTCTGGCATCTTCGCCTCAAGCTCCGCCTGGAATTGCGCCTTGTCCGCCTGTGCTGTAGCTGCGTCCTTCTCCTGACCAACCAACACCATGAATACGTTCAGGGTCTGGTAACCATACCAGCAGATTCTCCCACCGCCCGGGGTGGTATCTTCCTTCCCGGGTCCATACGAGGCGCCGGCAAGCGCGGATGCCACCTGGCTGGTCACCAGCAGGCAGGGGTCCAGTGAAGTCGGCACAGCGGTCTGCAGTGGCGCATTTGGCGCACTTGGCATACTTGGTGCATTTGGCGCACTTGTCGTACCTGTTGTTAAAGACATGTTGGCGACAGTTGGGACGGATGTCGGAGTCTGAGTTGAAGTCGGAGTCGGAGTCGCTGTGATGGTTGAGATACTACACGCGGAGAGCAGCGCCGCGAATAAGAGCGCGCCGACGCCGAGAGCGATCCGGTTCCTGGCGAAAAGACGCTTAAGTCCTGAGATTTTTGTGGAACTCGTTAACGGATTCCGGCTGGCTGGTACTAAATGAAATTTATTGCTCACGGAGATTCTCCTTTCCATTGCTACTAATTCGAGATCCTGAAAACACGAATAAGGGAAGCCTGCGGGGTGGAATCCAGGTGCTCGCTGACGATGATGGAACTGCCGCAATAGGCGCACTTTATTTCGGTACCCCCGGGCTTGGCATCCAGCGGCGCTCCGCAGTTCGGGCATGTTGCAGGTTTACGTTCTTCCATTCCGGCTCACTGGCGATAAGAATTAGGATAAATTTCCTGCAATATACCATCTTTTCCGGTGCGGGTTCATCCCCCTTAAGGTGGGTGGTTGGAAATCCCTAAAATGCGACCAAATGATCCTGTATTATCGCTCGTACATCATATTCCAGATGCTGCTCAAGCGCCTGTTCGTCCGCGCGAGCGGTCTGCAGTTCCTGTGCGAGGACCTGTCCCGCAACAGCTCCCGCAGGTCGGCCAAGAGAATAAGCGCATCTCGCCTAACCGGCAGTTGATGTATATCTTCCTGTTTATCGCGCTCCGGGCGATGCTATATGTGAATATCCAGTCGATTCCGCGGTAATATTGGTTCAATTGATCGAAGGGTACCAAAAGGCGCGGACGAATGTTTAAGAGCTTGAATCCGGCTTTACCAGAGAAATCGAAGACATGGAGCAGGAACACGCTTTTTGAGCTGTTATTCCTTGCTTTGATTTTGTGGGTGGCGCATTACTACTTCTTCCACTCTTTTGGCCTGTATGAGGATGATTTTGCTCAAATCAGCCCGCCTCTGGGATGGCATCTCTACGATATTTTACCGTTTTTAAGATGGATCGCCACCTGGCCCCAGGGGCGTCCGTTGGGTTTTTCCTTCCCCTACCTCCTGGCATTCCTGGGTGGAAAATTGGGTGGCCTGAGTACGATTTACATTTTCGGGTTCCTGGTGCACACCACCAATGCCTTTCTCTTCTACTTCCTATTGAAAAGAATTGGTTTGGGAAACGTGGCATTGATCGGCGCGGTGATATTTGGAATTTTTCCCGCCGATACCACCCACATATTGCTGGTTCATTCACTGAGCCTGCACATTTCGCTTACCTTCCTGCTGGTTGCCAGCCATTTCTATCTATCCGGTCATAAAACCCTGGCCCACTTGGTCAGCCTGGGATGCCTGCTAACCTACGAATCCCCTTACCTGGTCTTCCTGGCAGTTCCGCTGCTTGGCCATCGCTGGGATAAAAAATTGATCCGGGAAATGGTCCGCCATTCTGCCTTCTGGCTGGGAATTATTCTGTTGGTGGTAGCAATCCGGGTCGTGCTGGGAGAAGGGCGCATCGAGGCTGTTGGATCAAGCCCCGCCCAGATTGTCCTGACCTTCAGCCAGATACTGGCATCCCTGGCAATCGGTCCCGTCGTCAGCCTGGGGATTTTCGGGTACGGCCCGGGTTGGACCCTGCTTCATTGGAATCGCACTTTGACTTTTGTTTTTTTGGGCTGCCTGCCGTTCTTTGCCTGGATTCTGAGCCGGCAGAAAATTGGATTCCTGAAAGAGAAGAACAGCCAGCCATCCGTTCTTCATTACAGAATATTCGGTCATGAAAAGAGCTGCCGAATTTCCATACCCCATCCGCAGACATGGAAGCTAATTATCACGGCGCTTATTATGCTTGGCCTGGCTTACGGCCTGTCCTTCACCCATTTTCCCCCGACTGCCCTGTATGGTCGCTCGACCTCGGTCCATCTGGCGGCGACTTTCGGGGGCGCTCTTCTCTTTGCATGCTTCTGTCGGCTCTTTCTGGACCTTGCCCAATCCCGCCGGCTAGGAAATCTCGCCATTGTTCTTCTTTCGCTTTACCTTTCTGTGCTGGTCGCATATTGTTTTTCGATCCAACTGGATTTCAAACAAGCCTGGCAAAACGAGCAGACCTTTTGGACAAAAGCGGTTGCGCAGGTGCCCGATCTGTCAGATGGGACCATGATCTTTGTTTTGGATCACAACCTGCCTGCCACCCGCTACATCCTGAGCAACTCCTGGGCCGACCCGATCATGCTGGCGCAAATCTTCCGGTTCCCAGCCGAATGGAATTCACCCCCGCGCTTGTTCGTGGTGCCCACGGATTGGACAAAATCGATCGTCCAGGACAAAGGCCAACTCGAATGGGAAGTCCCCGCAGCCACCTGGGTTGCTCACTGGGAAGTGCTGCCTGAATCGAATGTGGTCCTGCTCGAAATGGAAAACGGCAGCCTGGTCCGCCGGTATGGATCCATTCTCATCGATGGGCAGACCTTGCTGCTTAAACCTTCTTCTCCCAACCCCAACCCGGATTGGAAGAAAGGTGCCCTCTATCCGCTGCTGATCAGTGGGGCAAAATGATTTCCTCGCGCTGGTGTCCTGCAAGCCGGCATGGCCGTTAAGTGTAACTCGCTCAACCGGTTGCTGATATATATCTTCCTGTTTATCGCGCTCCTGGCCATACTGTTTGTGAATACTGGATCGATTCCGAGCTAAAATATTAACTCTACTTTTTGGCAGCGGGTAGCCGCCAGGTTCAAAGTTCAAATACTCGGCGAGGAGTTTCCGTCACGTATCCAAGGTACACAAAGTCTACGTGCACCGGTTTTTTTTCGACTGGGAAATTCAAGCTCCCTCCTCAAAAAAATGAGCAGGGAGCCGGTTTTGGCAAAACGCGCTGCCCATCAGCCATGGTCGGAATGACCGTTCACTGACGGGCAATCATTTTATTTCGGATCGTTATTTCTGCGTACCCGCTGGTGTCATGACATACCAGTTGCTTCCAACGCCCTCGCCATTGGTGGAACCCGCAGTGGTATCCTGGTTGCTGTAATAGAGCGGAAAGCCATTGTATGTGACCTGGGTGGTGCCATCCGCCCGCGTAATGGTGCCCAGCATGGAGGCGGTCACGCCCGTCCCGGCAACCGGCGCTCCGTTGGTCAAGAACGGCGGCCAGCTGGCAGCGCAACTTCCAGAACAGTTCGAAGTATTGGCAGTATCCTGGGTGTACAGGTAGAGGGTCATTCCGTTGGAATCGGTCAGGAAGGAACCCAGGGTTGCATTCTGGCCTACCGCCAGATTCGCCGGGCCGGTAGGTGTGCTAACCGGAGCGGTTGTGGCAGGCGCAGCCGTAGCTGGAGCGACTGTAGCAGGCGCGACCGTGGGTGGAACTGTGGTTGGTAAAGCAAGCGGGGCTGCAGTCGCGACCGTGGCAGGTGTCTGGGCGGCGGTAGCTATGGGGGTGGCAGCCGATCCACACGCGGCCAGCAGCAACGCCATGCCGATCAGAGCGGAAAACAGGATTTTTCTCTTCATTGAAATTACTCCTTTATATTTAGAATGCTTGAGGTGTATTCCCGCCTCAGCATTAATTAGTATAACGGCCAGTTGTTAGGGTTTGGTTTGAAAAACATGGGGTTATTGTATTTTTCAGCTTAATGGATCATGAGAACGGTTCCACACGCTCAAATTTGAATTCCCGGGAAACGCGTTACAATTTTAAATTCAGGCCGATAGGCTGCTGGGATGGACAGGAAAGGCGATAACTTCCCTGAATATATCTACGCTTGGGTCATCTTCCGGGTTGACTTCATACAAACCATATTTTTCCCGGATTGCTTGCTCAATCGGTAGAAAATCGGGATGAGAAGGTAATAGAGTTCCAAGAAATTGACTTTCTTTCATAAGAAAAAAACCTTAAAGCTTATTCTGGTTGACTTTACAATCTTTGATTCTTGCTTTCTTGAAATTATCATTGAAATTATCACACCAGACGACGAATCGAAATAATGTTTTACTAGTTGGTTTTTTATGAGAATTAATATAGAATTTACATATTCAGACTATAATTGCAGTATATTAGATTAGGATATTCATATGCCTGATGAAAAGCTAGCGAACGCGCCCTTAGTAGAAGCAATTCTGGAAATACGGTGGAAATTAAAAGAGATATCACCAGGTATCGCTACAGACCCAAATTACAAAATCTTGGTGGGTAGATTGTATGATAAATTTGTTGATGAATACCCATTCCATGAACCTTTACCGTCTGCCACCATGCCAGATGAAATGATCCCATATGTGGTTCAACATCGTTTTCGTAAAGGTGAGGGCAAGTACCCTTTAATTCAAGTAGGACCGGGAATAATTACTTTTAACGATACAAAGGGCTATGATTGGAATGAATTTAGCCAGCGGGCAAAAGTATTGCTAAATAAGTTCTACGAAGTTTATCCAAATGCTATTGAAATAGCAATAACAAGCATACAATTGCGATATATAGATGCAGTGAAATTTGAATTTTTAGAAAACGATCCATTAGCGTTCATAACAGATAATCTTCGAATTAATTTAGCATTTCCGAACGGATTGTTTGATGACACGCCAATTAATAAAACGCCAACAGGTTTGAATGGGTTTTTCGCCTTTCCAGTTTCAGATCCAAAGGGAAATTTAAATTTACATCTTGGGACGGGTATTATCAATAATGAAAATTCAATTGTATGGGAAACTATAGTTCAAACAGATAATAATGATGTACCTAAAATGCCTGATGGATTTGAAAAATGGTTCAAATCCGCACATGAAATTACTCATAATTTGTTTTTTCACATGATCGAAGGCCCTCTTCGGGAGCGGTTTAAATGAGTATTGATTTGGTCAAGACAAAATCTTCTACATATGATGCACCGGTCTTACAAGACCCAGCAAGGATAATGAATCTTTATGCCGGATATGGAAAAGCATTAAATCAGCAGAATAGAACGTGTTCAATAATTTTTACAGATATGCCGAATATTAATGTTACTGGCACTAGCTCACGCTGGGTAATACCTTGGGAATATTTCAAAATATCAGCTGCCATAAAATCAATTAAAAAAGAGACTGTATTAACTCTTGCAGAAGCTAGAAATATTGCGATTGCAAATCTAGAAAATGCGGAGAAACGACGTCTACAAGAAAGCGAGAATGAGGCAAGGTTCTGGGTAGATTTGGATGGTGAGTAATGATATATGAAGTTCCTAAACCTGATGAACCTATTCGTCAAGGAGATATATTCCGCTATATTCCTAGAATAGAATTTGATTTAGGAAAATTGCCTGTTATGGAAGGAAAAGAAATATTAAGTAAAGATTGGATAAATGTATCTAAAATAAACCCAATAACTATGATCGTTGCTGCTAGGCCAGTAGAGGCAATTGTAATTAATCAAAACTGTGATGTAGTTAGAACTGATGATATTGCTCTTTGTGAAATATCTACTATTGATAAAGTTGTGCCGCTTTCAAAAGATACTAAGACACCCAGAAGTTGGGAGAGACTAATTACCAAACATTCTCGTGAAAATTTAAAGTGGTTTTATCTACCCATTGACGATGATATATTTAAAGAAAAGATGGCGGTTGATTTTCGGTCTGTACTTCATGCTTCAAGAGTATATTTGGAAAAGAACCTGGAACAGCTACGAATAGGGCGATTGAACAAAATAGCGACAGAACATTTTCGTGAACGATTATCAGAATATTTTAGAAGATACCCTTACGATGAATGGTATCCACTAGATAAAAGCGAATTTGAAGAATATCGTAAAGATAAAGGGGATACTAAACCATTTCCTTATCAGGTTTAGATGAGATGGTAAGTCAAAATAGACCTCCTAAATTAGGTTAGGAGTTTTGTTTGTAAGGGGAATTGGTTTGAAAAAATAAACTTGTTTCATGAATTTATATTAAAACTCAATTCTATTTGATAGTGTATCTGACGTATTGATTCTGTCAATGCGCGGAACGAATATCATCTCCGGATGGAATGGAATCTTACCCATTTTTAAGCCAAAATTCATTTAATTGAGATAATATTTATCTAATTATAATTCTTCCCACCAACTGTGTTTCAAGGGTAAGTACAACCACAATCGAATAGTCCGGTCGCAGAACGTTATTGACTTATCCGCTAATCCCACTTTGTGGTACAGGTGCCACTTCGTGGTACAGGTCTACGCCAATCTCCCCTAATTATTTCATGATTAGCGTAAATTCGTGAAGATTGGCGGAGAATTTTTATCTCTATTTATCAGTGGAAAACACCCGATGCGCAACCACCTCGCCGACTCCCTCTCGCCCTATTTGCGCCAGCATGCCGGCAACCCGGTGGACTGGTATCCCTGGGGAACGCCCGCCCTCGAGAAAGCCCGCCGGGAGGACAAGCCGATCTTCCTCAGCATCGGCTATTCCGCCTGTCACTGGTGCCACGTCATGGCGCACGAGTCCTTCGAGGATCCCGCCACCGCCGATTTCCTCAACGCCCATTTCGTCAGCATAAAAGTCGACCGGGAACAACGCCCCGACCTGGACAGCCTATACATGTCGGCAGTGGTGGCAATGACCGGCCAGGGCGGCTGGCCCATGTCGGTCTTCCTGACCCCCAACTTGCAGCCATTCTACGGCGGCACCTACTTTCCTCCCCGCCCGGCCCACGGGCTGCCGGGGTTCCGTGAACTGCTGGGGGCGCTGGCAACCGCCTGGCAGAAGAAGCACGACGAGATCGTGCAGGAAAGCGTCCGACTGACCGAACAGATCCTGGCGCAGATCATTCAGAAGCCAGCGCCGGCAGCTTTCGATGCAGACGGTCTGAACGCGGCGGCTCACAGCCTGGTCCTTTCCTACGATTGGCAGAATGGCGGCTGGGGCAGTGCGCCCAAGTTCCCCCAGTCCATGTTGATCGAGTTCCTGCTGCGCCGGCATCTGGCCGGGGATCCACAGGCCCTTTCGCCGGCAGTGCACGCCCTGCATGCCATGCGGCGCGGCGGGTTGTATGATGTGGTCGGGGGCGGCTTTGCCCGCTATTCCACGGATGCCTCCTGGGGTATACCCCACTTCGAAAAGATGCTCTATGACAATGCCCAGCTGGCCGGCGTTTACCTGCACGCCTGGCAGCTCAACGGTGAACCATCCTTCCGCCGGGTGGTGCAAGAAAGCCTGGGTTTTGTAGAACGCGAACTCAGCTCGCCCGAAGGCGGTTTTTATTCCAGTCTGGACGCCGATTCCGAAGGCAAGGAGGGCAAATACTACACCTGGGATCAGACGGAACTGAGGGCTCTGCTGGGGGAACAGGCCGAATTCTTCGAAAGCGCCTATGGGATATCCGCTGCCGGCAATTGGGAAGGCCGGATAGTTCTACAGCGCCAATTGGAGGATGCCAGGCTGGCAGCCCAATTCGGCCTGAGGCGCGCACAGGTGCAGGCCAGGTTGGCGGACTGCCATGCCCGTCTGCTGGCCAGGCGGCTCAGCCGGGTGCCCCCTGCCACGGACGACAAGGTCCTGACCTCCTGGAACGGGCTCATGCTGGCGGTTTTCGCCGAGGCAGGCGCCGCATTCGGGGACCCGCAGCTGACCGCACGCGCCGCCCGCAACGCCGAATTCCTGCTAACCAGCCTGTGTCCGGGAGGTTCACTGCGGCACGCCTGGCGGGACGGGCAGGCCGGGGAGGAAGTCTTCCTGGAGGATTATGCCGCCCTGATCCTGGGCCTGCTGGCGCTGTACCAGGCCGATTTCGACCCGCGCTGGTACCAGCAGGCGGATGCCCTGGCCGGGCAAATGCTGGAGCGCTTTGGCGACCTGCAGGGCGGGTTCTTCGATACGCCGGTGGAGGCGCAGACGGTGCTGGTACGTCCCAAGGACCTGCAGGACAATGCCACTCCCAGCGGAAATGCCCTGGCCGCCCAGGCCCTGTTGAAGCTGGCCGCGTTCAGTGGGAAGCAAGATTACCGGGAGCGCGCTGAAGCCTCGCTGCGGGTGGTGAGCGGCATGGCGTTGCGCTATCCTTCTGCATTCGGGGCCTGGCTTTCGGCAGCCGATTTTGCACTGGGCACCATCCGGCAGGTGGCCATCGTAGGGGACCTGTCTGACCCGCGCACCCGGGCGCTGCTTGCCAGGGTACGCGAAAAGCATCGTCCCAACCTGGTGCTGGCCGCCTCGGCGCTGCCGACCGCCCCCGGTTCGCCGGCTTTGCTGGAGCAGCGCACCATGCTGGCGGGCAAGCCAACCGCGCACGTTTGCACCGGTTTTGTCTGCCAGTTGCCGGTCACCCATCCGGAGGAATTAGTGCGGCAGTTATGAATCCCAAAATTGGAGGGAAGAACTTAAACACACATGTGCCTGCGGCTTAGTGCAGGCAGGACAGGCTGGCGCAGGCAGTGCAGGTCAAGGCCACTAAGGGTACGAAGGGAATAGACATAATTCTGTGCTCTTGAGCTTCCTTGGTTTACTTGGTGTCCTTTGTGTTTAATTCGTTTTTACCTGGAGGGAATATGCAAAACGTATTTTCCGGATCGGCTGGATCGTCATTTTATTCATTCTCGGCGGACTGGCGGCCTGGTTCACCTTCGGTCCGGGGCTGAGCAGCAAAACCGAGGCATTCGCAAACTACCAGAAGACGCTCGGGCTGTCCGGCCAGCAAGCCAGCGGCAAGCTGCCGTCCAGGTGGGCATTTCCATCGAAAAGATTTCGGATTTCTCCATAAAAAATGTGGCCTGGAACGCTGATTTCTATGTCTGGTTCCGCTGGTAGCCAGGATTCGTTAGAGCGTGTTCTTTTATCCACGGATAAACTCAGATAAAAAGGATGGTGGAAAACAAGGAGTGTCGGGCGGGGTTCTCAGGCGCGGCCTGCCCTATTTCTTTTTCTGAATTGCGATATAATATCAGTTGTCTGACAACTTCACTTTTCACCCCCAGGAGCTATCCAAAATGACTACGATTGACTTATCCGTTATCAAAGACCGCCGCAAGCGCGCCATCCAGCGGGCACGCGAGAAGAATATCATCATCCCGACCTATGCCCAAATGAAGGACCCCTCCAAAGTGCCCGCCAAAGTAAAGCAAGAGCTGGCGAAGATCGGACTGTGGGACGTGGCCCCGCGCAACCTGTTCCGCATCACCTGGCACAACCAACCCAAGGATTCCGGAGGCGGTTTCGGCGGGGTCAACACGCTCGAACTGCCCTCCAGTCTGACCGGTGTTCCAGCCCGCATCGTCGTGCTGGTTGGCAAGTGGTTCCCGACCGGGGCGCACAAGGTGGGGGCGGCTTTCGGCTGCCTGGTTCCCCGCCTGGTCACGGGCCAGTTCGACCCGTCCACTCAAAAGGCAGTCTGGCCATCCACCGGCAACTTCTGCCGCGGCGGGGCCTACGACTCAGCCCTGCTGGGTTGCACCTCCATCGCCATCCTGCCGGAGGGCATGAGCAGGGAGCGCTTCGAGTGGCTGGAAAAAATCGCCGGTGAGACCATCAAGACCCCCGGAACCGAGTCAAACGTGAAAGAGATCTTCGACAAGTGCTGGGAGTTGCGCAAGTCCGGCCAGGACCTGATGATCTTCAACCAGTTCGAGGAATTCGGCAACTACCTGTGGCACTACGAGGTCACCGGTCACGCCATGGAAGAGGCGCTCAAGCAGTTGATGGGTCCCAAGGACCATTACCGCGGCATGGCCTCCGCCACTGGTTCGGCCGGGACGATCGCCAGCGGCGATTACCTGAAGCAGATATTCCCCGACAGCAAGATCGTAGCCAGTGAAGCGCTGCAATGCCCGACCCTGCTGGAAAACGGCTTCGGCGCCCACCGGATCGAGGGCATCGGCGACAAGCACGTGCCATGGATCCATAACACCAAGAACACCGACATGGTGGTTGCCATCGACGATAATGCCGTGGTCAACCTGAGCCGCCTGTTCAACGACCCTGTAGGACGAAAGTACCTGGCCAGCCTGGGCGTGCCGGCAGAGATCATCGCACAGCTCGACCTGTTGGGCTTCTCGGGCATTTCGAACGTGCTGAGCGCCATCAAATTCGCCAAGTATTACGAATTGGGCGAGAACGATATTGTCCTGACCGTTCTGACCGACTCGATGCAACTTTATCAATCCCGGCTGCAGGAAATGCATGCCGAGTTCGGCGCTTATCGCGAAACGGACGCAGCGGCGGACTTCGCCCGCTACCTGCATGGGCAGTCGACCGACAACCTGCTCGAACTGCGCTACCCCGACCGGCGGCGTGTCCATAACCTGAAGTACTTTACCTGGGTCGAGCAGCAGGGCAAGAGCTATGCCGAGATCCAGTCCATGTGGCAGGAACCGGATTACTGGACAGCCGTTCAGAAGCAGGTACCGGAAATTGACGCATTGATCGAAGAATTCAACGCCGAAGTCGGGTTGGCCTGAAAGTTTGGTAGGTCACGCTTGAAGCGTGACCTACAAGATATACAAACAGTAATTTGCGCTCCCAACTGGCCGTATCGGGGTTATCAACCCTGAAACGGCCAGTTTTTATTAATGGAGAACAGCATGCAAATGTTTTTATATGCCCTAGGGTTTGGGGTATTAGGATATTTGTGCGGTTCGCTGCCATTTGCCGTATGGATCACGCGGTTGGTCAAAGGCGTGGACGTACGGGCGGCTGGTTCGGGCCATGCCACCACCACCAATACCATCCGCCAGGCCGGCTTGCTACCGGGCGCAGCGGTCTTCATCCTGGATGTTTCCAAGGGCTTTGCCCCCACCTGGCTGGCGCTTCATTACGCACCGGCGACCTGGATCGCCGCGCTGACAGCCGCCCTGGCAGTGGTCGGGCACTGCTGGCCGCTCTTCGCGGATTTCCGCGGCGGCATGGGGCTTGCACCCGCCAACGGCGGCATGATGTCGGCCTTCCCGCCCGCCATTCTGATCACTTACGCCTTGGTGGGCCTATTGACGCTGATCCTGCGCCATAGTGCACGCGCCAGCGTGATCACAGGGATCCTTTTTGCGCCTGTGTTATGGGCAATCGGGCTGCGCGGCCCGGTCCTATGGATCGCGGGCGCGGTGGGGCTGGTGGTGGCCTTGCGCTTCCTGATAGATTGGAATCGTAAATATCGTGAGCCTTGGCTGGATCGGATGAAGAAGACCGGGTAGTGTCCGCAGAGCAGTTAAAATAGAATTCAAGTTCCTCTCGACACAGGGCAGGTTTTGCTGTAAAGTATGCGCAAGGATGCCATGATTAAACCAACTGACTTGATCCTGGTGTGTGTTCTGCCGGGACCGCGCGACCTGGAAATTGCGCGGTTGCTAGGCTGGTACCGCATCCCGTTTCGCAGCGCACCCAAAGTGGTGGCGGTGGATGGACTGGCTTTTTACCAGCCCGGAACGTTCGGTGAATCCGGCGGGCGGATCGAGTTCATGGCGCCGGTGCGCGGCTACGAGCTGACCACGCGGGCGGAATTGCTGCGGGACGAACCGGAGCATCCGCACGCGCGCGAGGAATATTTCAAGATCCAGCTGGGCCCGTTGGAACGGTTGGCGCACCCGGTCATTGCGGAAAAGTGGCGGCGACTGACATTCCTGTATACTACCGGAGAATATCTGCTGCAAGCACAATCGCTGAATGACCTGGTCGTCCGGAGTGATGAAAGGCAGTTGCTCTGGCAATCATTAAGAGAAAGAGCGACACAGGGACAAGCCTATCAGGTCGATCTGCCGGAAGCGGATATTCCACCGGAAGTGCTGGCGGCACTGCTTGGGATTAAGGAAGTCCATTCATCTTACGACGCAAAGGAACTACAAAATGAAAACTTTGATAAAAGGCGGCAGACTGGTTACTGCTGAGGAAACATTCTCTGCCGATATTCTGGTTGTGGATGAAAAGATTTCACAAATCGGCAAAAATTTGCAAACTGGTGATGCCAATGTGGAGGATGCCTCCGGGAAGATGATCCTGCCCGGCGGGGTTGACCCGCATGTGCATCTTGACCTGCCGATGGCCGGGACGGTCTCGTCGGATGACCATTACACCGGCACGAAGGCAGCGGCCTTCGGCGGGACAACCACGGTGATCGACTTCGTCTCCTTCGACTTCCCCACGCTGCGCGAGTCGGTCGATACATGGAAGAAAAATGCAGAAAAGGCTGCCGTGGATTACTCCGCCCATATGAACCTGACCCGCTTCGACGAGAAGATCGCGGCAGAACTGCCAGACCTGCCCGGGATGGGCATCACCACGGTAAAAACTTTCACGGCTTACAATAACCGGCTGCGCCTACCGGATGGCGACATCTTCCGGGCTCTGCGGATCGCGCGCGACCACGGCATGATGGTGCTGCTGCACGCCGAAAACGGGGATGTGATCGAAACGCTCATTTCCGAAGCCCTGGCGGCGCATCACCTGACGCCCGAATGGCACGCCAAGACCCGGCCGGCCTGGGGCGCGGTCGAAGCCACCCTGCGGGCCAGTTCCCTGGCTGCCCAGGCGGAGGCGGCGCTATACATCGTGCATATGAATGTGGCCGGCGAAGTGGACATGCTGCGCTATGCACGCGAGCACGGCGTCAGGGTGATGGGAGAAACCTGCCCGCAGTACCTGTTCTTCACCGAAGATGACCTGCGCCGCCCGGACGGGGCCAAGTGGGTGTGCTCACCACCCGTCCGAACGCAGGCCGACAACGCCCGCCTATGGGAAGGCCTGGCGGACGGCACGCTCCAGACCATCGGCACAGACCACTGCCCGTTCTTCTTCGATGGCACCAAAGCGATTGTCTATGAAGGCAAGCCGATTGCCATCCCCGGCAAGGAGCTCGGGCGGGAGGATTTCACCAAGATCCCCAACGGCCTGCCGGGAATCGGCGACCGCCTGCCGGTACTCTGGACGACCGGCGTCGGATCCGGGAAGCTGACCGCCAACCAGTTCGTGGCGCTCACATCCACTAATCCGGCCAGGATCTTCGGGTTGTACCCGCGCAAAGGCGCGCTGCAACCAGGCTCGGACGCGGATATGGTAATTTGGGACCCGCACAAGAAGGTCAAGTACGGCGTGGCGCACAGCGCACAGCGCACGGATTACAACCTGTACGAGGGCTGGGAGCTGACCGGTTACCCCGAGAAGGTCTTCCTGCGCGGGCGGTTAATCGTCGATGGCGAGAAGTGGCTGGGGCGCCGCGGGATGGGCCAATTCATGGCGCGCCAGCCAGGCGCAGCAGTCTTGTAACCTGCAATAAATATTTAACCGGAGATACCCTACACCCTTCGGGTACAGGCGGGTACGATGTAAACGGGGATAAACGGTTTTTATTTGACAAACTGTCCATCGACTGCCCCCTTTGGAGCCAAGCTGCTCCCTATGGTCGCTCCGCTCATGTGTGCCTGCCTGCGCCAGCCTGTCATGCCTGCACCTTGACGCAGGCACAGGTGGACAGACTTTGCAGCGTACCGCAGGTACAGGTGCCGCACAGTGCAGGCAGGACGATGGTTGAGAAAGAAGCTTACTTTCCTGGCTATTCGCAGCAGGCTGCTGGCATATCTCGCCGGAGAGGCTTCCAGGAAGAGGGAACTGGCTGCCGCGATCAAAGCAGAAGCTGTCCTGCCATAGAGACAAAGAACGACTGAAGTCGTTACAACGCCTGCTCGATTGACCAGTAGCTGGTACTGATCAGTTTTGCAAAAGCTCTTGTAACCTGGGATGGTTTGCGTAGAAACCGCGGTTTTCCTGCGGCAATTGCGCCGCGATCCGGCACATGATTTCATCGGTATCGGTTTTCAGGGCCTCATCGCGGCCCTGGCTCTCCGACGGGAGCGGCGGCAGGGTGAACATGGGACCGATGTGGATGTTTATGTGCGGACGGCGGAAGTGCTTTAATTGAACGAAAAAGATTTCATCATATGTGCCGGCGATCCCGACCGGCACGAGCGGGAATCCCATTTTTACGGCTAGGTAACTGACCCCCGGTTTGCCTTCGATCAGATGGCCGACTTTGGAGCGGGTGCCCTCCGGGGTGATGACCAGCACCTCGCCATGCTTCATGCGTTTTATGACCGCCCGGATGGCCCTGATATCCGGGTTGAAGCGGTCCACGAAGATAAAATTCAACTGGCGACCCAACCAGCGCATGATCGCCATTTTTTCCCATTTCTCACCCACCAGCAGCAGCAGGTTATTATGCGGGAGAATGTAGAACGGCAGGAAAGCGTCCACCAGCCCGAGGTGGTTGGAGGCAATAATAAAATTGCCTCCGCTGATGTCGTTGGGGATGTTTTCCTGGCCATGGCATTCGACTGTGGTTAAGAGACGGAGCAAAATACGGATAATGAATCGGGTGAATTTGAGTCGCATGGGTGCAATTGTATGCGAAAGTTCGCAAAAGAAAAAGCCCGGCCTGGAAATTGCCAGAGTTGCTTTAAACCCCTGACAAAACCTGCTTCCTCCGCCAGCTATGACGGCGAGGACGAGGCTTGGAGCGAGGTTTTGTCAGGCACTCTACTTGTCAGGATTCGCTTTTGAGGATGTGCGTCAGGATGGTGGCACCCGATCCGCCGATATTCTGGGCCATGCCGATGCGTGCTTCCGGAACCTGGGTTTCGCCGCATTCCCCGCGCAATTGCTGCACCACCTCGACGATCTGGTAGACCCCGGTCGCACCAACCGGATGCCCACGCGCCTTGAGCCCACCACGCGTGCAAACCGGAATTTGTCCAGCCGGAGTGATCGCACCATCCAGTCCAAGCTGCACCCCCCTGCCGCGCTCGGCAAATCCGCTCGCCTCCAGTGACAACACCGACATGATGGTAAAGGCATCATGCAATTCGAATACGTCAATGTCTGCGGGCCCGACGCCGGCCTGCTGGTAGGCCTGCCGGACAGACTGGTAGGCGGCAGCCAGGAAAAGCGTATCAGACCGGTCATGGATGGCAATCGTGTCAGTGACGGAGGCGGAAGCGGCGACCAGGATGCGCGCTCCGGGAACCAGGCTGTCGGCCGGGACGATATAAACCGCCGCCGCGCCGTCCCCGATCGGCGACGCATCCAGCAGGTTAATCGGCGTTGCAATCATTGCGGATTTCTCAAAATCCTCCAGCGTAATCTTGGCTCGCAGGCGGGCATACGGATTACTGACAGCATTGGCGTGGGCATTGATGGCAAACGGAGCAAAATCGGCATGTTTCCAGCCGTACTCATACATATATCGTCGCATGACCAGCGCGTTCAGGCCGACGAAAGAGACGCCCATATCCACTTCGTAATCGGCATCTGCGGCCGTGGCGAGCGCCGCAGTGACCTCATGCGGATGGCGGTCAGTCATTTTTTCGACTCCGACCACAATGGCTGATTCCAGCTCCCCCGAGGCCACCGCCATTAAACCGGAACGGAAGGCGGCCGCGCCCGAAGCACAGGCTGCCTCCACTTTGACGGCGTCCCCGCCGCGCAGGCCGGCCCAGTCCGCCACCAGCGGACCGAGATCGGTCTGGCCGTTGATGATGCCCGACATCATGTTACCAACGAAAACACCTTCGGCGGACTCGCGTCCGGCGTCGTGCATGGCAGTGATAACCGCATCGGCGGCAATGTCGCGGAGGCTTTTATCCCACTGTTCATCTATGATGGTCTGTCCGATGCCGAGGATGGCGATTTGGCGCATAAAAACCTTTCAATCTTTTCTAAACACAAAGGGCACAAAGTATCACAAAGTATTTATTGATTTGGTTTTACCATTGGCTGGATTTTACCCGAGGAAGCTATCAAGGTCTATCATAAATATCCGGAGTTGTCAGGGTTATCGATGTGCTATATACTAGCCTTGAATGAAGGAGCGTAGCTTATGACCAAAACCGAAGCAACTGCCGAAGTATTCTGGATGGCATTTAAAGTACTTCCCACCAATGAGAAACGTGCTGTCATCCAGCACATTATTCGTGACGAATCCCTGAGACGGGATTTGATGGATTTGGCACTAATCGAAGAACGCCGTGACGAACCGGCGCGTCCTTTACGCAATTATTTGCAGGAAAATCGCAAATAAATTGACATGGCTTATCAAATCATCATCAAACGATCTGCCGAGAAAGAATTGGATGCGTTATCCGCCAGGACGCGCACACGCCTTGTTGGGCATTTACTAACATTGCAAGTCAATCCTCGCCCGGTCGGGATCAAGAAACTCCAGGGAGAAGATGGCTTTCGTCTACGCGTGGGGGATTACCGGATTCTTTATACAATCGACGACCACATGAAGCTCGTGACGATTTTCGCAATTGGCCACCGGCGCGAAGTTTATCGGTAAGGAAATTGATCAGGCTATAGAATAAAACTTAAAACGAAAAACGTAAGAGACGGGAAAAACAAAGGCAGTTTAGGAGATGGGGATGCATCCAAATGAGAAAATATCAGGAACTTTTGGAAAAGAGATAAAGAACGAGTTCAGACAGTTTTGACTTCGTACGGATCAGAGTCTTCCCGGATTACGTAGCCGCGTTGTTGTGGGATCATGGTGAGTAAGAGGCGCAGGATTTCGGTAATGATTTGAGCACGATGCTGGAATATGTTGTCGCCGAGAATGAAGCGAGCTTTGTAATACCAATCGCGGCTCTCGCGAGCCGAACCAAGTGCGTATTGATAGAAAAGAGCGCGATCTTTTCCGGTGCTGCGCGAGTAACCTTCGGCAAGATTAGCACTGACTGAACCGACAGCACGGTATACCTGGTCCGCAAGTGAAACTGTGCGCTTATCTTTAAGCAATGCAGTCGCATCCTGCCAGCATAAGTCGCTCAAGTAAAGCGCCAGCCGATAAGACTTCACCTTCCACAACGTATCTGCCTTGAACGTCTCCGGCGCACTCTTCTCCCACTCTTCAAAACTCATCTTTTATCTCCCTGTTTTTTACGTTTTACGCATTACGTTTTACGTTCTTAGATCACCTCCACCCTCGACCCCTCCTCCGTCTTCTCCACCTCGATGCGGGTCGGGAAAGCGTCTTTCAGTTCCTCCAGATGGGTAATGACCAGGATCTTGGCAAAATCAGCCTTGACGGCATTGATGGCCTGGATCAGGCGCTGGCGGCCCAGGGCGTCCTGCGAGCCAAAGCCCTCGTCAATGACCAGCATTTGCAGGCGCGCCCCTTTGCGCTGCGCCAACACTTCCGAGAGCGCCAGCCGGATGGCGAAGTTGACCCGGAAGGCCTCCCCGCCCGAGTACATCTCGTAATCACGCAGGCCGGCGCCATCACTGACCTGGATTTCCAGCGTCTCGCGCAGCTCTTTGCGTTTCTCATCTTTGTATCTGGCCTGGGTCTCGAAATGCAGATGCATGCTGTCTTCACTCAGGCGCCCCAGGACCTGGTTGGCCTTCATTTCGATTTCCGGCAGGGCTTGTTCGATCAAAAGCGCCGGAACGCCATCCTTGCCAAAGGCGCGCTCCAGGGTCTTATAATGCCCGATCTGCCGGCCCAGGTCGCCGTGCTCGGCTTCCCGGGCCTTTTTGCGCTTACCCAGGTCGGCCAGCACGGTGACTTTTTGGCGGGCTGCGCCGACCTCCTGGTGCAACTGGTTCTCGCGTTCCTGCAAATCGAACAGGCTGCGTTCGGCGGCATCCAGGTCGGGGGCCTGTGCTTCGATCGCAGACAACGCAGAAATTGCCTCATCATTTTCTCTCTGCTGGCGGTCGATTTCTGACTGACGATTTTTTATTTCGGATTCGAGATTGGCGATCTCATCATCAAGCGGTTTGAGGGCGGCCCGCGCCGACTCGAGCAGGCGATATTCCGCCTCGGCGGGACGGGCCTGCAACTCGGCCCGGCGGGCGGCATCGTGCGCGGCGGCGTCATAGCCCAGGGTGGCCAGTTCTTTATCCACTTTCACCAATTTCCTGCGGGCCTCCAGGGCAAATTTGCCCTTGCCAAGCAGTTTCGTGACTTCCTCGAGCCGTTTTGCTCCAGCCTGCTCCCAATCGCCGGATTGTTTTTGCAGGCTTTCCAGCCGTTCGGACAACTGCGCAATGCCCCTGGAGGCGCTCAGGCGGTCTGAGTCGGCCGAAGCGGATTTTGTAATCTGGTTTTCGTAATCCGTCGTTTGGATTGCCAATTCTTCCATGGCCGACTTATTGACACGCCAGCGGTCACCCAATTGTGTGCCCTCGGCATTGAGCTGCTCCAGCGTGGCAAGGCGGTGTTCCGGGCTGAGGCTCTGCCCGCATAACGGGCAAAGCACGCCCTGGGCGGCAGCAAGTTTTTCGATGCGGCTTTTGAGCTCATCCATACCGTTTTTCAGGTTGCTGTTTTCAACACGCAACCCGGCCAGTTTTTCACGGGCAGCCTGGGCTTGTTTTTCCAATTGGAGCCGTCCGGCCAGGGCTGTCTCGGCCTGCTCCAGTGCCTGCCGGGCGGCTGCCAGGTCTGCCTGCAGGCTTGTCGAGCTGGCGAGTTGTTCCTGGATGGCCGAATGCTGTTGTTCCAGGCCGGCCTTTTCCTGCAGCAGGCGCGCCTCTTCGGACTCGATCTCACGCAATAACGGCTGGCGCAGCCCGTCCTGTTCGTGGAAGCGGCCTGCTACCTGCTCCCATTTTTCAAGATCGAGACGGGCCTTTTGCAGGGCCGCATAGGAGCCTTCAACCTCGCCGGCGCGTCGCATCAGCTCCGCATGCGTGCTGCGCTCGGATTCTTTAACGCCCAGGCGGGTCCGCAATCCGGCCAGGTTCTCCTGCGAACGCGTCAGCGACTCACTCAGTTTCCGGACCAACTCGCGCTGGCTGTCCAGCGCCAGGCGCACCTGTTTGACATTCGCCAGCGCGGTTTCCTGGAGTTTGCGGCTGGCCGCCAGTCCTTTGAGCTGGCTCTCCAGTTCGGCCAGGGCTGCCTGGCGAGGTTCTTCCTCAGCCAATTCCGCCTCGATTTCAGCCACACGTCCGTCGACCGAATCGAGCTCGCGTTCGACTGCTTTGCGCCGCTCGGCGGCGCGGTCCCGATAAATATCCCAGACTTCCAACCCAAGGATGGCGCCCAGGATCTCCTTGCGGCGGGTGGGCGGCTGCTGGGCAAACTGGTCCGCCCGGCCTTGCAGGAAGAACGATACGTTGACGAAAGTATCATAATCAAGGCGTAGGATGTGCTCGATACGCGCCTGCGTATCCCGCAGGGTGCGTTCGGTGAGGGGACGCCAAATCAATTCTTGATTTACGATTGAGGATTGTAGATTACCGCCTTCGGCTATCTGGAACTCCAGAGTGGTGCCTTTGCCGCGCGGCAGGCTGCGCAGGACGCGGTAGATGCTATTCTCATAGGCGAAAGTGAAGGCTACTTCCGCCACCTTGGACTGCAAATTAACCAGGGCCTCGTCGCGCTTGCGGGCCTGGCCGAACAGCGCCCAGGTGATCGCGTCCAACAGGGAGGATTTCCCTGCGCCGTTCGAGCCGGAGATACAGGCCAGGTCGAAGGTGCTGAAATCCAATTCGACGGGCTCATGATAGGAAAGGAAACCGGAGAGTTTGAGATGCAGGGGGATCACGGGATTATTGTATCATTGCTGATAAGGGATTAAAGATGACAATATTCCACCACAAAGGATCACAAAGGCTCACGAAGAAAAAGATGGTTCATTTGAGGATTGGGCAATACAGGCAGTGCCATAGGTATAGGTATTCGTGCCATCGTCCAGCACCTGGTCAAACCGGCATTCAAATCGTTTATATACATAGCGGTGTTGCCGTTCACGGTCTGCTGTAGGCGGTCTCCGAGGACATTGTAGCTATACACGTTTGTTCCAGAGGAGTCCGATTACCAAAATCAGGCATTTATTTGAGCTCACACGCTTCCATTATAATATTCTCTTGATAGCACCTTGGGAAGCGGTGAACATTAATGTTATTGTATGTGTTATGGTATACCCCAAATATGTATCGCGCCCTTTGAATCACCCCAAATCAATAACCGATTATCGGAGCTGATCGTAAATGTTGTGAGACCAGCTGTCGAAATGGTTGTCAAGGTTGACTTTTCTGCTAGATCGATCACAGAAATTGCATCATTAGTGCCGACAAAAAGTAACTGTTCTGAGCGATCAAAAGCCAGAAGTTGTGCGTTAGGAAAAGTAGACTCGTACTGTAATGTACCATTTGTTTCGCTTACTTTCCAAACGGTTACTTTACCATCTCGTATTCTTGCCAGCCACTTGTCATTAGGGGAAAAAGTTAATGCAGAAATTGATTTGTAATTCTTATCAACATTCTTACCCATCTCGGGAGAGAAGATCCCTAATATTCCAATCCGATATACTTTTACTGCACCTTCTTGATATGCGACGGCATATCTGTTTCCGGTTGAATTGAATACTACCCGGCCTATGTAGTGCCAATACCAATCAGGGTCACTGAGTAAGACGATCGAGCTTTTATTAGTTTTTATGTTATCGATCCCTAAACCAATTTTATCGAATTCGAACACTCGACTTCCATAGGGAGCAATTCCAGCACCTATGTAACTCGACAATGTTAGATTAGCTCAAGTATACTGAACAATAAAACATCGGCAGTTAAAGATCATCCAACTATCGATAAAGCCATAGGAAGGAGTTGCCGATTTGCGCAAAAACGGGTGAAGATAT